>OMLO01003466.1_pt1 | contig 13013 bp, 4 predicted proteins | sample 1674811 | NCBI WGS metagenome assembly OMLO01 (sample SAMN06265003, study PRJEB25207) | coral metagenome | isolation source: Coral host | place: Mexico:La Bocana,Puerto Morelos, Mexico | collected 2008-11-13
CGGCAGCTCCTTTTCCCGGCGCCTCATCTTCACCTTTTCCATCTTCCCAACCAGCACCTTCCAAGAAGAGCCCATGGACGTTGACACCCTGCAGCAGAGATGATGAAAATCCAACGTTTGGTGGACAAATTGTGGAAAATTGATTCATTTTTGCATGGAGACTCTTGTTTTTGGACTTGGAATGTTTGAGAATGGTAGAAAGGGTACTGTTTCAAAGGATGATTGTATAACACATATTCAACATTAAATAGCAGAATGATCCATATCATTCCAATAGGTGCAGGAATCTGTGCAGATTGCTCAGGTCTGGGAGGACATTCATCCATGGAATGCAGACTTTGAGGAGTGCCTGGTGGAAATCGCAGGTGCTTGAGACTTCACAGCTTTGGGTAGTTTGGGTAATGCTGACATGAAAGCGCATGAAAGCATGGCAGCATCACTTGGGCTGGAGGCATCCGATATCGCAATGGAGCACTGTACAGACTCGAATCGCTCTTTCTGGAAAAACTTCAGCCAGAGGCTCAGCTGAGCTGTAGGACAATCCAAATCAACATCCCCAAAGCCCTCTTACCTTGCGGTGTGCTGGGTGTGGATTACATGAAATATGAATTACTGTAGTAAATCAAATCTTGAGGACTTGGATCTGACTGACATGTGTTCACGGGTGGCTGTTTCATTTTGTGTCAACAGCCAACTTGGACTTCCTACTCTTCAAAGACCCAGGTGGCAAGTATTTGTGGATGGTGAGATCTACGCAGCCTGGTTCTTCTCCCTACAGGAAGGAAGGCGAGTCTGGTCTTGAGTCTTCTGAATTTCTTCAAACGATGTTTTCCCTTTTGTTTGGTCTAGTACTCTAGTTCCAATTCATTCACAATTATATTATATGCAAGAGTCTGCTCGTGAACATGATGGGTTGAACCTGCAAGTGTTCAGAGTTCCTCCAAATGACAAAAAGATACAAAAAGCTTGTCCTTGTGTTTGAAGCTATGGGGCATGACACAGCGATGCAGTGACAAATCGGAGAAATATTTCAAGCTCCAGAAACGCTGAAACAGCTCTGACCAGGCAGTGTGAGACTAAGCCATCAGCCTCTCGTCGACCTCGAAAAGCACAGCGGCTGCAGAGGTGACTTGAACTTGAGTTTTCACAGCTGCAGATGGGCAGAAGTCCGGATCAAACAGAATTGTTCTTCAGTAGCAGGGCCTCAGTTCCATTGCAACATTTGTACATGTGGGCATTGGGATTCATTGCGAATGCTGCAGCAGGCATCATTCTGTCAACGCCTCAGAGAACATTGCACCGCAAAATTTCCGGGGATGATCGAGAGGCGAAAGAGCCATATAAGTTATATTAAATCAATGCAGCTATTGGCATAACTATGGTTGTGTAGATGTCTTATAGAATAGATATAGGATTCCAACGACAGAACACCTGTTTAACCAATAAAACAACCACAAGACTGTTTTCGAAACCGACAAAAGTCCCCAAAAAGCGAGCAAGTTCTAATGCAGGCAACAGCGCTAGTTACCGATCAAAAGCTGGCAGTCAGCAGCAGGGCTTTTTGCAAATGCGGTGCTATCGATAGCTGCGGTATGATATGTCATCTCAAGCTGGTGTTGGATCTTTCATGAAAAGGCTAATGTTTTCACATAGCCAAAAGAACTTGTTGAGATGACGTCTGCTTCATACGAGCTGCCCTTCTTTCTCTTTGACCTTTGCGGATTTTGGCTCTTCTTTCTTCGACAACTTCGTCCTCTTTTGTACTCACGATGCAAATCTGTCCTTCTCTCTTGAAAGCAGTTAGCAAAACGTCCTTCATATTCTTCGTCAAAGAATCTGCCAGTTGTCGAAATGTAGGAACCCACCGCAGGTACAATTGATCGTTTTCAATCAAACCTTTCACCATCAATAGGTCCAAAGCCGTTTGCCTTTCTTGGGCTAAATGACCTGTCTTGTGGCAATGGTCAAAAAGACTCTTCGCGTCAGTAATCATGAAGCCTGGGCAGCAAAGGTTCTCTCTCCAATTGCTTGGAACTTCTAGGCATCCATGACGTAGAGCTCCATACAGCAATCTGCTGTACAACTGCTTGTCGGTAGCAGTAGCCAAAGCACAGCTTTCTGCCGCCATAGAGCTCCTGACAACTCTTGCAATCTTGTTGCTGTGGAATTCGATGATGCAGGCTGTTCTGGGCGATGTGGTGACAGCAGTGTCAGTGAGTAGATGAACCTCTCCTGATTGTGCTGTTCCATCTTGCTTCTTTCCCAGTGATGCATCAAAGTAGGAAACGAAACACGGTTCCCCCACCACCGCACGGTAAGTCAGCTTCGCTCCTCCAGTCTTCGCTGTCTCTTTCATCTCCTTCAGCAATGTATTGGCTGTCTTCACATCTTCATAGTTGGCCTTTGACACACGTTGGGCCAGAGCTGAGACTCGGTACATATACTCTGGCATCACGTGTTGACATGGCCACCTCATTCTCATCACCAACTGACGAAAGCTCGTAAGGTCTCCAGGTGACAATGCCTGCTCTTTGTCACCCTTCTGTGCCATCCCTTCTATCTTTTCGACGTACTTCTCCATGTCATCTACCATTACCTTTTGCTTCTTGTTGTAGTAGACCGTCATTCCCAGGTATTCCACTCCTTGATCTCCTACGTTCTCCCATGCTTTGATTGTGAACACCGTATCTATTTTCTTCTTGAGCTCAAAGAATTCTGGGTTCTTGGGGTCACCAACATAGAAGCCATCGTCGACATGTAGAGCACATAGAGCATAGACCTTTCCTTTCTTGTCTTTGGCGATGAAAGTAGATCTGCAAAAGGGGATCTCTACCATTCCAGATTGCTGTAAGAGTTCCACTGCACGTAGATACCAGAGACGTGGAGCCTCCGATAAGCCGTAAGCCGACTTTACAATCCTCATCAGCTCGTATGGTCGAAGTGCAGTAGAAGTCTCTGTTGCTGGAAGTCCTTCTGGAGGTGCTTTGACGAAAACCATGCGGTTGGTGTTCTTTCCGCTCAGGAAAGCGGTAGACACGTCAAAAACGAAAGCGTCCCACTCCAGGGATACACATATCGTTTTTATCATTCTCACTGCTGTTGGTGTCGTTGTCGGTGAGTCAGACCTGTACTCACCCAGGCCTGGGTCCAAGTGGCCTGGAACGACAAGTCGAGACTTCGGTTGGAGTTCCTTTGGATTCTTCGATTTGTTCACCCTCACCATCCGTAACGGTGCTCGAAACACCGATGATTTTGGAACCTTTCTAGCTTCATCCTCTGTAAGACGTTCGATCACGCCGTTTCTGATCCAAGCTTCCCACTCCTTAAGATCGCTCTCTGCGAACTTCTGTGCCTCTTGCTCGTTGAACCAGCGTGGATCTAGCTCTTTTCCGGAACTTTTCAGCTGCAAGGCCAAAACTTGATGATACAAGGCCCTCTTCTCCTCATGTCTCCTCAGCTCTTGCCATTGTTCAGGACAAATGACCTTAGTTCTGAACATCTCTTCTCCAATCTGGATGTAGATGTCCTCAATCTTCTTCTCCTCCTTAGGCTCCTCCTTCTTCGTGAACATAGTCAATCCTCTCCACAAAGTTGGGGCCTTCTTCCTTGGTTCCTTCTTGACATCTTCAGGCTTCTCGTGAACTACCATGGCTTGTCCTTCTTCTTGCAGTAACATCACGGAAAGTCGGCCTCTTGGTCTGTTTCCGGGTGGCTTCTGCATCCTCTTCCTTGGCATCCTGTGAAGACGGGCTGACGTGATTGGGAGGTCCAGAAGTCTGGAAAGTTGCTTCACTTCTCTTCTTGATATCCACTGGTTCCTTCTTCCAGTCCTATCAGCCATTCCTTGCACCTGCTCACGCAACTTTTCTGGCAGATGCTGATCGGAAACCATGACCTTCACTTGACTGAAGAAGGATCTTTGGAACTTCTTCCTCATCTCTTCCTCTGGTAGCTCCTCTTCGCCAATCCTCCTCTTGACTGAGAGTGGCACATCTTCCAAGCAGTGGCCTCTCCTCTCTTTCGTGCTCAGCTGCTTGATGCTATCTTGTCGAAGACGTGCCAACCTCTGTTCATCCTCTACTGTGTACTTGTCTTCCTCTCTTCTAACCTCTTGCCAAAACTCACTCCAATCTTCATCCTTCTCTATATCCTCGGCCTCCTCACTCCTCATAGGCTCCTCACTCTTCTGCTCTTTCTCCTCTTCAGGAAGCCTCTTCTTTGGTGGGCGACCTCTTCTTCCTTTTGGCTTGATCATCGGTTGCTTCAAGACTCTCCTCACACTCTTGAGTCCTTTCATCATCTGCACTGCCTCTCTTCTCGTCCTACCCAGCTTCTTTCTTGGAATCATCATTCCTTCTTGAGCTTCATACTTCTCCTCTGTTTCCTTAGGCTCCTCAAAGATTTCTTTTTGATCTCCTGCGACGTCTTCATAGTGTTTTCCTTCTGTTTGCCATTTCTCTTCTAACTTCCTCAGCTCTTGTATGCTTTCCTCAACCTCTGCATTGTCTTGGGTCGAGGCACCCCTCATATTCGCCGAGGCTAACAAGAGGCAGCGTCCACGCCATGAGACGAAGTACTTCTCATTGGATTCTTTTGTAATGACCATTGCAGGGCCCCTCCAAGCTCCTGGGTCACTGCGGTATCTCGTCCTCCTTGCAGGATTGGGCACCCAGAAAAAGATTTTCTCTCCGGGCAGATATTCTCGAATCTCCCCTTTTGGTCGAAGAACCAACGCCCTCTTTAGCTTCTCTTGTGCTTCTTGATGTAGAAGTGCTCTCTTTGCTGCTGCCCTCATCTCTGCTTGCCTAGCGACCTCTGTGTCTTGACTTAGGGCTTGACTCAAAGTTGCCGCTGTACTGGTCTCATCATCTAGCAAATCTGGGAAGTTGCATTGACGACCAAAGACGAGTGCATTCGCTGAGTAGCCACGTCGGGTGACAACTTCATTCTTGGCTTGTTGGGCACAAAGTAATGTGAGCTTCATTCCTTCTCTACCCACGATGCGGTGTTCATGGATCAATGAACCCCACGCTGTTCCGAGTAGAGCCCCATGCCTCTCTGCATGTCCCAACTGCCAAGCAGCATGAGATCCGGTGAACCTCGTTGCAATGGCGTGTTGCTCCATTGCCAATAGGAACTCTGCTTCCCATTCTCCTCCTTGATCCAACGTGATCTCCTTTGGAACTCCAAAGATAGAAATCCAATGGGCCAGAAGCTTCTTGCTCACGTGGGCTGGTTCTCGATTTCTCAACAAAACTGCTCGATGATAGTTGGTGGCCAAATCGACCATGCTCAATGCAACGAACAGCTGACCTTGTGTGTCTCTACCATACTTGAGGTCAATTCCAAGAAGCTCGTTGAACACTACTGGCCTCATGTCACTCCTCTGTGTCATAGGTCTCGAGGGTGGCTTCATACTTGGACACGTAGGGCATTTCAGTGCCAAAGCTTCATCCACCAGCCACTTCTCAGCCCCTGCTAGACGAAGCATCCTCGCCAAGCTCTCATTCGTTGGATGTCCCAACCTTTTGTGGATCATCATTAGTTGGCCTCTCTTGTTGACCAACTTCTCTTCTTTATCCTCGTTCTCATCCTCCTCTTGCATCTCATCCTCTGCTGGACAAAATGTCTCTTCCGGCAGCGTTTCGCTTGCCACGAACACTTCTCTCCTTCTTCCAGAACGAAGATACCTTTCAGCTCCTCTGATCACTGTCCTTGCAAAACACTTCGTGTATCCTCCAGCGAAGTCGGACAGAGCCATCCACTTCCCTTTGATCCGAACTCCTCCAACCACTGGAGCATGGACATGGTTCTTTGGACATTTCTTTGAGCATCCTTCGATTATCTCTTCTGTCCCTGCCAGTTTTGTCCTCTTCTTGAGATATAGCTTTCTTCCCCATGGATCCTCATCCTCTGGCTTCTGAAGTCCATATGCACACATATCAGTGTCTCCGTGTGCCATTCCTTCAAAGGCCTTGATGATGGCCTCCTCTTTCCAAGCCTTCGAAGTCCATGGGTTCTCACCCAAAACTGCTCCTCCTCGTGATCTCTGCCTCCTACTGGCTTCATAGACAAAGTCCAAGAGTGCCCTCTGCTCTTGACGTCTCTCTGACAGCCTCTGTAATTGCTCAGGAGTCTTGTGACCAAGTGTCTGAAGTTGTGACCAAACTGTGCATGGCCAGGCCAAAACCAAAAGATCTGGGTCCTCGCGATCGATGTACTTCAGGGCTTCTTCTCGATCTTGGGGTTTCAACAAATCCCATCGTGGTAAGGTGATGGGTTCTAACATACACCATCGGCCAGTCTCTACCGCACACAGACTGATCATGCATGTCCATGTGAAAATTTCCAGCACCTTCCATTGTCCTCGATTCTTCCTCACTCCTCGGCTTACAAAGACTTCAGCCTCTGCTCTTTTCTCTTTCTCATCATTCTTCTTCATTCTTTCACTTGCCAAACATTCCTTCAACACATGAACGCTGTGTCCAACGTCCGCCTTCTCTCCTTTGCTGAAATGCTTCCTCTTCCAGGTGTCCTTCTCATCCTCTGTCACTGATTCTTCACTTTCCTCATCGTGAACTTCCACACCGAACTCATGAGACGAAATAGAGTCCGCCTCACTATTCTCCTCACATAGCTCTTCTTCTTCAGCCTCCTGATCATCCTTCTCAGCTGGTCGCAGAGGCATCAGTTGCAAGTCTCTTTGCAGCTCTTCCATCGCCTCAGGCCACATCTCTGCCTCCTCAGCGATCTCAACTTCTGATCTTGCATCTTCTCTTTCCTCTGCTTCCTCCTCGCTTCCGTCCTCAGTTGACGAATCTTCTTCATCCTCCTTGCCAGTCCAGAAGGCCCACGTGTGAGGTGAATTTCTCAGCACCTGCAAGGTCTGTTGAATGCATCGACCTTTCCAGAACTCCTTGGGATCTCCCTCGGCAAAGTCCATGAGGTCCAACGCTGGATGTCTCGTGGCTGTGAGAAACATCGGCTTTCTCACTGCTTTGACCTGGATCATCTTATCAGCAAAGTCCAGCATCACACCCCAACGAGCAAGTTCTGAAGGTCCGATCAGACCAGGACAGTCTGAAGCTCCTCCTTTGACACAGGAAATGCGAAGCACCTCGTTGAAACCATGGACTCCCACCGGGTACAAGAAAGCCTTCACTGACTTCTCAGGACTTCCTGCACCAAACTTGAAAGTCTCATCCTCAACTTCTTCATGCCAACGAAATCCTTTGGTCCTCAGCATCTCTTGAAACTTGTCATGCCATTGGTGACCAGCGACGGCAGTCCTGCAACCGCTGTCAACGATCGCCAAGCCAGGGTTCTTGTGAAAGAAGACCTCCTTCTCTACAGGCTCCTCTCCTCTATCTTGGTCCACCATCATTACCCCGTGCTTCTCGCTGAAGTAGATGACATGACGTAGACCACAATCTCTACAAGAGGCATAGTGACCATCTCCATTCGCCGACCACCTCAGTCTTCCGAAGTCGTGACAACATCGGATCTGCTCATCTGTTGCAGCCGGTGCACATCGAGATGGTACCAACCTCCCCTTCTTCACCTGTTTGGCGTAGAGCTCCTGTCGGAACTCCAAAAGCATCTTGTCCTTGACCGCCTTAGGAAGCTTCTGGTCTCTAACTTCTTCCATATAGCCGCCATGCTTGAGCACCTCTTTCTTCTTAGTGATTGGCATCTGTTGTGGTGTCCTCGTTGTTTGGCTTGAGTCTGCCTCAGGATCTCCTCCTTCTATTTCGGCCATCAAGATGTGATGACGTGCCATGCTCTGAAAAGCCATGTCTTTCTCCTCCTCAGCCAGCTTCTTCTTCAAAGCCCTCTTCTCATCCTTTGACATCAATGGCAACGACGCCAGGATCTCCTCAGGTGTGGCCTTTACTGTCTCGGCCTCACTTTTCTCACCTCCTTTCTTCTTGTCCTTCTTATGTCCTGCAGCCTCCTTCAGTAGTTCTTTCCTGATCGTGTAGACATGCACTTTCTCCTCTTCTACTTTCTTGTTGCTACTACTTCCAGAGCTCACCACCAACTCATCCTCTCCCGACTGACTTGATTCCACGACCGTCCATCCCCTCTTGCCTTCAGCCATTCTCTCATCTGGATTCAGGCCATGTCCACATTGAGAGCAAAACTTGGCAGAGAGATGGGTCGGCCAACGACACTTCGGGCATGAGTGGGCTTCTGGTGCTGGTACAGGTCCTTCGCTCTTCACTCCTGCTTTTGCTTTCTTACTTCCTTCTACCTTGGTGGTCACGGCATAGGTGAAGTTGACATAGTTGACTCCCTTTTGAGTCCCTCCTACTCCTTGCTTCCTTTGGTGTGGAGGGTCAATGCCGGCCTTGACTTTCGAGCACTGAGGGTCACCCTTCCAGTGACCTTTTTCACCACATGATGAGCAAGTTGAGCCTCTCTTCATATCTTCTATTGAACCTCCAGGCTTCTGACTGGTAGCTCGCGGTTTGCTGCCACCTCCTGAGAAACCCCTTGACTTCTTCTTCTCATTCATCTTTGCCTTTGCCTTCCATCCAGCTGCATACGCTTCTTTTAACTCCTCATCGGCGAGCTCCATTTCCTCCTCATAATCCTCGACGTCATCTTCTCGTTGTGTTTCCACTTCTCCTTCTTCCTGATGGGTCTCAAGGTATGCTTCATAGGCTCCGGACTCTTCTTCAAGATCCTCATCTGCGGAACCTTCTTCTTCTTCTCCTTCTTCACCAGGATCTCCATCAGCGACGAAGGTCTTCTTCACAAACTTCTTGACAGTCGAAGTAGGTCGAGGTTTGCCGCCATTGTCTTGGAAGTGCTTGGGTCTAAAGGGCTTCACCACTCGTGTGCTCGGCACTCTTCTCTCGTCCTCATGCACCTTAGCACATCGATGGCGTAGCGCCACCTCTATCATCCTTGGGTCATAGACGCCTCCTGCACTGAAGAAAACATCCAAACGTTCCCTCCGAGTAAGGGAACATCGGTTGAGAAGCTTCTGACCCCATGCTCTGTCTGATATCCTTGTCTCCGGATCCACTCTCATGTACTGTGCCTTCAACCGCTTCATCTGTCCGATGTAGCTTGCCACCGGCTGTCCTGGAGCACGTCTGTACTGATTGTACTCCTGTTCGGCTCTTTCGAAAACTTCATCCTCAGTCTCTCCGAAGGCCTCGTCCAAGAGCTGCCAAATCAGCTGTAGTCCTCCAGGAACCGTGAACTCCGTCAAAGCTCGTTGATCCAGGCAATCCCTCGCATCCTTGCGAGTGGACAAGTAGATCAACATTGACAACTCCTCAGGATCAAGCCGGTACAGGGCTTGTTGTGCTTCCACAGCTTTCTTCCAAACACGGTACTTGGCTCTCTCACCATAGTACTCCTCAATCCTGATACTGCCCAGGCTTGACTTAGGTCTTTCATAGCTCCTCTGCTGTCTCCTCTTCAGCATCGACCTGATGGCTGATGTTCCAGCAGACGACTCTGTTTCAGTTCCTGGCAGTGATGGATCCGTCGGAGCAGAAGACGGAAACTCTGGCTCTGATGGATCCTCCCCACCGTCACCAGGCTCTTTCCTTCTACCCTTCTCAGACTTCTCTTCTTCGCGGCCGCCTTGGTGGCCTTGGGACGACTTCTTCTCCTTCTTCCTCTTCGGCCCTTCTTCATCTCTTTGAAAGGCCTCTTCACCAAAGCCTTTCCCGTTTCCTTTCATAGACATGCCCATCATCATTTGCCACATCATGCTGAGTTGCATCGGTGTCATTGGAGTCATTGGAAAACTACCGTATTGCAACCCAGGCTGACCATGAAAACCATTGGGAACAAAAGGCATCTGCTGTGAAGTGTTCCCAAACACAACTGACTGATCCCCTTTTCCATTCCCTCCAGCTCTCACACCTCCCATCAGACTCGGATCGACGCCCATGGAACCAACCATGTCGCCGGTACGAGCCGGGTGGGGGTATGCTGACTGCTCCACAAAACTCGGGTAACCCGATCCAGGAAAAGCGTGCCATGCCTCCTTCTCGTTTCTCTGCGGTCCATAAGTTGTCGGAGGACCCTTCGGCCATCCACCACCGTCGCCGCTTCCATGACTTCCTTTCCCTTTTCCGGTTTGACCCTTCCATGGATCCACTTCACTCCATGGATCTGGCTCTGATGCTTGCAGGGTTGCCTCCTCAGTTCTTCTAGGTTTGCGACTAGATCGAACTGATGGGGATCGACTATCTCCAGTTGTCGGCATGTTGCCCACAGCACAGCGAGCAGCCTAAGCCTACAACCAGGGGTTTAAACCAAGATTCACAAGTTACAACCACTAGCCAAAAACCCCGCGGATTTAACCCCTCGGGCTCCGCTACCAATGTTTAACCAATAAAACAACCACAAGACTGTTTCCGAAACCGACAAAAGTCCCCAAAAAGCGAGCAAGTTCTAATGCAGGCAACAGCGCTAGTTACCGAACAAAGCTGGCAGTCAGCAGCAGGGCTTTTTGCAAATGCGGTGCTATCGATAGCTGCGGTATAGCATGTCATCTCAAGCTGGTGTTGGATCTTTCATGAAAAAGGCTAATGTTTTCACAGCAGTCATGCCAAATTTCCAAAAAGAAAGATGAATTCATGGTTTGAATCCTGCATTTGGCCAGTGGATTCCAGTCCTTTCCCCCAGCAAGGGACATTTTGCTGGTTTCTGAAAGGCGTAGATCCTTAATGAGATTAGGGTAGCCATTCTATGTTGCTTCTTGCCAGTTTCTACAAGGTGACCCCTATAAATTGGCCGGTTTAAATCCCTGAGGTTTCACGGTTTCAATAGTGATCAACCGATGTGGCCCACATGCCATCGATTCCACATGTGGGTATACTTGAATGGTTTGTTCATTTTCCTACCAATGTGGCTTGAACAAAAACAAATATTTGGGACAGAAGAAAAGGATACTGTACATTATAGATTCATAATAATCATATTGGCTGTGTACATGGGAAAGCCTTCAACCTTCTTTTGAAAAAGGGGAAATTCATGATGAAGTGACTTACTTTTGAAATGACCCAACCTTCTTCGCCATCGCCGGTGTTGTTTCAACAAAAAAGGACCATCAACAGGAAGCAGAGTTTCTGCAAGACGCTGTGAACAGCATTTGGGGGTTGGTCGGTTGGGAAACCATGACTCGGGTCATCCAAAATGATGGGGTGTTGCTACACTTGGTGCACAACATCCTGCAACAGTCATTAAATTAGCCATTTGGGGATATTCAAACAATTCAAATCTGTAGTGATTTTCAAGCATTTCCATTCCAAAAGTACATTGCTTGGGTTGGTAATATAATGACCCCCGAATATGCAAACTCTGGGAACAAGCATAGTCGATGAATAGATTTAATACCTGAACCTCTGGGGGTACGCCACAAAGATCACAACGAATCAGAAAAAACCAATGACAAACCCTGTGATGAGACAAAGAAATGTGGTGACAAGATCTTAGTGGAAGCCATCATTTAAAAGGTCATTTTTTTTTCCAAGAAGAATCATGTTGGTTATTCCATGGTTGAAGTCGGGTTGACATGTTGATGATGTTTCTGTTTTATGGATGCACCAGGTGCAGGATAATGTTCGAATCCCAAATCGTGGGAGTTTTTGATGTTGCCATTGATATTGGAGGGGATGAGGTATTTCCCCATCTATGTTCAGCCTCTTTTTAAGGAATCTCCTTTGCTAGAGTTTCATATGTATCAACTGATTATATTATAGATTTATGTTTAGCCATATTTTACATGTATACAGTATACTACTGAATTAAGCTACCATCACCTATGCGGTGTGTTGAAAATTCACAAAGTTGACGGACGTTGGAAGGTGAGGAAGTGGTGGCAGTCAATGGTGAGGACGTTGCCACGATGACTCTTGGATGGCATTTGGTGGGAGGACGAATAGCTGTCGGTCCCCCTACCCCCTCTGAGGTCGAATTAATTGGGGCGATTATTTTCTCAAAAGTGAGAAATTGCTATACTTAAAGGTCACAACGCAGAAAAATTAGACTCAGAGGTTTTTTTTCATAATGTGCCATGTTCCAATCATTTTTATCACCCCAAAACAGTGCATCGTTTTTTTTGCCTTTAATATCTTGTCCGCTCCAATGAGGTACCAGTTACTTGTTGGATCCACCTAGCAAAAAAAAACTAAACTTCAAGTGGCTTTTCTAGTACATCATGTTCCTATTCTTTTTAGTAAGTAAAGTTGGAGGTACCCTCCAGGGAACGATCACATATCCCACTTGGGGAAGAGGAAAATCACAAGTGCCAAACGGGATGGGATAGGTTAGTTTTCAGCAGGGTATTCATAACGGAAGGAAATAATATTGTACGTCCTGAATCAACAGGCATGATTTCATTGATTTTTGTTGCCCTAGCTTTGATTTTTGAACAAACTTTTGGACGGAGGTCGGTTTTTCACATCAAAACCTTAATTCGAGTCGATAAATCAATAAGAAAGGAATTCTCCCCAAATAATACTGACTTAATTCAGGCGAAGGGTTTTGATGAAACAAAATTGCTCAAGAATATTGTACTCTATTGAGTAGTATCCATTTCCTTGTCAACATTCTGGGAATCATGATGTTTTTTTCAAATCATGGCCACCTGCCAACCGACATGTCTCAAAATCTTAGGGTTCAACACGGCACTAGTGTTGATGGCAAGAAAAACTCCTGCAACAGTTGAAACACCTGAAGCTCCTCCGAAAAAACACATCAGTTATTCTCCAGATCAACCAGTTACACACCCCTGAAAATTAACATGGAACCTAAAAATCACCCAATTGAAAAGGATCATCATCTTCCAAACCTCCATTTTTGGGTTCCATGTGAATCTTCAGGGGTGTAAGTTATATAGTTTTCTTCTTCCAATCCCTTTTTTGCAAAACGGAAATTCCACTAGATGGAGATGTTACACCTGCAACCATCAGACCGACCACCACCAGATGCAACGGATCATCCAGGAGCCGTGAGGACTTCAAGGATGTTTTAAAAGTGCG
>OMLO01003467.1_pt1 | contig 13011 bp, 4 predicted proteins | sample 1674811 | NCBI WGS metagenome assembly OMLO01 (sample SAMN06265003, study PRJEB25207) | coral metagenome | isolation source: Coral host | place: Mexico:La Bocana,Puerto Morelos, Mexico | collected 2008-11-13
ATTAAAGCGTGATTTTAAGAGGTTTAAATAAGGGACAGAAGAAAGAAATTTATTTTTGGAACAAAGCCAAAATATTTCCATCTTTTCTGCTTATACTGATGCATGTACTTCATCATGCAAAATAGTCGTAGCCTCAAAGAGGCCTTTGATTTTTGATGCGGTTGATTCTCCAATTCAACTCGCATTCTTCCCCACGTGTTCTAGGCAATTTTCCCTACATTCCCTCCCTGTCGTGTAATGTGTTTCACCTCACGTGCCTTGTGTGTTTCCTCTTACGTTCTTTTGCATCCCCGTTGCCTAGACTTTGGATCCTTTGTCGGTGAGAGTTCTCACCCAATCGCGGGATCCCCCTGTAGGATCCCTTGTCCCCGTACGATCACTAAGTTCCTCGTACAGTCTCCGCGCAATCCGCTTTTCAACCTCGTTCCAGGCTCTCTTTCCTGCTTCTCTTGTTGTTGAGAGGCAAGGCAGGCAAACGAGAGAGAGCTTGGGAACTAGATTGTCTCTCTTTCTTCCTTTTATATACCAAACGTCACTAAAAGAGTAACCTAACCTCAAGTCCCTAACCCTAAATCTTACTATGAGTCTCGCACACAAACTCGGGAGTTCCATTATGCGTTTTTTTTCGTTTCCTGATTCGATACCGGGTTGGCTTTCCTGTGCGACTTTTTTATTTCGCAAGTGTGGAAACAACCAACAATTATACAACTGATTGGTTCGTTTTTATCATTAATTAAAGACGAATAAAAGTTTAATTTCTGCGAAATAACGTGCAACTTTTAAAGCGGCTGCAGTATAACAAATCGAATATGGTTTAGCGTGGTCTGTGCTCTTGTCGACAACGAGTACGTGTCATCACAGTGGGCAAAATGTTATCGACTTACAATATCAAAGATAGCGAAAGAAATCTTTGTCAAGATTTGTTCACACTTGTACGCCCTGCACTATGCAAATAAGCTAATTGTACGCGTCAGACTTTCCTTTCAAAAACTTCATTTATTCGCGGCGTTATCGGCATTAGACCAGTTACGGGTCTTGTTATTGTAAAAAACAAATTCACGTCAGTGTTTTATGCGCCTGTCCTCTTATTGAAGATAAAATTCGTCATAACACATTGTCAAAGTTCGCTGCGGAACCGCTCGCCTGTGGCTCGTGGTTCTACAGCCACTTTGACAATGTTATGACGTAATTTATAGACCCTATGCATAAATGGCTGGCAATTAAAAATTCTTCGGCTAATTTAAATGCATACAAAAGAATTTTTAATTGCCAGCCATTTATGCATAAGGTCTATCATCAATAAGAGGACAGACGCATTAAAAAACTGACGTCAAGTTGTTATCGACCATATTCGTATTCTCGGTATAGGACTGCAGCTAGCTTGCAATTGAGGCTAATGCCAGGAGTCTTCACGAATGCGCATTTAGGGCTATAAACCGTAGTGCACAGCTTTCTGCGCATCCCTACTGCGGGCTCAGATAATAATGTGGCTGCATTGGAAGAACGGCGGAGTACAAGTTGAGGATGTCCTTCGGTAGAGCGAGCCTGTACCTTTCCAGACAGGATCTGGTATTGACTAAAAAACCATGGAAGAAATAATGACACAATAGCCATGTCACTGAAAACAATAGAAGAACGAATCAAAAGGTACAAAGAGGTACTGGATTACTCGTCAACCCCACAGTCTGACACTAATTTTAATTTATGCACAATAATTCCAGAACACAATTAGCGACAAGTAGTAACAGACATCTTTCTGCTCGACTTTTTTGAGGGAAGGGGGCGGCTGTACACAAGCTACCGAAGGGGTAATCCTGTACCTCTTCCAGACCTGTATTTCGATTCGTTCTCTTATCCCGAAGAGAGTACATAAAGGAAATTTTTTTTTTACACCGAAATTTCATGCATACCGTCGAGAAATTGCTTAGAATTAAATTGATTACCAACGAAAGTAATACACCAGCATTCCATCAGTGACGTTAAAATGTTGCTGCTTACCGACAAAATTGAAAAACCATATTAAGTTCGTGTATATGGTCGACGAAATTCCCGCCATTTTTTCAAACTTGGAGCTTGGCGCAGAACAAAACTCACGTATGCTTGTTACGTTTTTCCGCTCTGAAAATGCGAGAAACATTAACCCTGATATCCTTCGCTCCGAGCCAGTCTAAACCGGGTAGAATACGAGTATTGTGTTCCCTAAACAAACAACAAAACAGAACATATTACGCTACTTGTGGGCTTTTATTTCAGTTGTCCACATTATATGGTGAACCATCGTACAAGATCAAACCACATTTAAATATCACTCACAACATGGAATAAATACGTTGCCACTCAATTGAATACTTCCTTAGACCGTCAAACCAGAGCACGAGTCCTCTCTATATAATAAATGTTTGACTTGGTTCCTGGTTTCGCGACTAAAAAGGCAGTTAGATTCTTCCGATATTCTTATATCTCAAAGTGAACCTGAGTTTATGTTTAACGACTAAATAATAGATTGCGTTCCGCGTTGACAAAGTTTGTCCGGTTAAACTAGTGCGATTTCACGAAACATCATTCCCATGGCATGTTGACAGGCAAAATTACTTAAAAGTCACGGTTTGCGCTCCTTGGAAAGTTAAGCCTTACTTTTTCGAATCCGTGTTAATGTTCTCCATTTTTAACCATCCTTGTTACTTTATGGTTTACTATTGTTTCTTTGGTGTTTTTCTATCTTAGTAAACTGTTATATTTATTTGTTTCTCATAACAAGCCTTGTTATGAGAAACATTTTATTGAGCGAACATTATGGACATATTATTTTCATGTTACCTTCAATTTAACCGTGTTATTATTGTACGCGGCCAAAATAACTCAAAATACCGAAAGCCTTATTTTGGAGTTTCGCCTCCTGTAACGGAGAGCCACGACATCTCCATGGAGACAAACCCGTCACTGTCACTACACTAGAAGCCATGACATCTCCATGGAAACAAATCCCTCACTGTCACTACACTAGAAAGCGTGCTTCAGTACCAAATAAGGGGTGGCCAAAGCGCCAACGATTTCCTAACGACCAACTGTAAACTTCGTGCACGTTACAATAAATAGGATACGAATGACAGAAAACTTACAACATATCACATAACGTCGGTGACAAGATTTCGTGTTTTGGAATAACTGTTATCATATGATAAAGAACCTTCACAAAACAGCCAATAACTGCAGTGTATCTGCAAGCCAATTCATTTTAAGCCCTCACTTCGCGAATGTTTAAATAGCAATATATCTAATTGATTTACTATATATTACTTTCACTTTATATGGGATTATATTTCCTTGCTGAGAAAGAAAACACGTCGAAACAAATACCATCAGGGTAATAACTTCTCAAAAAGCAACATCGCTGACAACACTAATGGCTTCCTCTACACAAAGCAAAGTCACGTCTGATGATTGGCGTACGTCTGCCTTGTTATCAGCCAAAACATGTTCATATGCTGCAATAGCCAACTTCTACTTAAAGGGGCACTGCCATTAAGTTTCTTCTCCCCAGAGATACTTTGATAAGCTGTACTGACATGGAGACATCAGGACATGTCAACAGATGGCTTGGACAAAAACTCGCTGAAAAGAGGAATCCGTGTAGAAACTTTGATTGTATCACTCGGAGTTCGGCAGTGAGGAGAAACCAAGAAATGACAGTGCTCCTCCCTCCATGTCCATAGAAATCAAGATGAAAACAAAAACAAACAACACCTCCATCGCGAGTTCTCGCTTACCACTCGGGTACTTAGGCTGAAATCAAGACACGTTTCTTGCGGCTCTCTCGTTCCATACCCCGCGCAAAATACACGCACGTGACAAGAGACATTCTTCTCTCGGGCAAGAAATCCGTGACTTGACGACCTTTCTTATCACTAGATCGTACTAGATCCGTGTATTTAAATAAACATAGGACTGGAACTTTGCAAGGATTATTATATTCTTGTATTAATATATTCTAATTAAGCTGCGACTGCTAGTCAAGGAATATAAGACTTGCGTCGGACACTAACTACCGATCATTATACACACCACTCAGCTGCTTTAACCATTCCATTCACAAATCCCATCAATATTTCTTTTCTCCTCAAGATACCAATACACTGTCCACTGGACGGGTAGGGAGAATACGTAAACTCAACAAGTCTCGGTACTGAATTTCCAACTCGTGAACGAAAGGGTTAAATGTGGCTATGGTGTTATTTAATTTGTCATCAATTGATTCTTTTCTCTACCTATCTATAGAGTTTATGTTCATACGCGAACAAACAATAAATAACCATGAACTCAGACACGTCAGCAGAGCGGCGGCTCCTGGTGTCAATGATATGCTGATCAACAGCATATGCCTCTTTTGTACACTGAGCGAGTAAAACTTCCACATTAACCCATTAAAATTTAAACACTAATTAAATACAAGCTCTATTGTTTTCATTTCTTTTTAAAACATTTACCCTCACTATTAATGGACGCGTTTTTTAAGTCGTTATTGTAACATTGTAAATTAAAAGCATAAACATGCGCTAATAAGATATTTTATTATATGGCTTGTGTTTGTAGCGGATAGAACGTGGACGTTTTTTGGCCAATTACAGAGCATTATTCTCCCGTACTGTTCACAAACAAAGCAAAAAGCCATATAATAAAATAAAACTAAAATATTAACCTCGAACGGAAATATCTCAAACCTCGACATTGCCGTATACGGCAAGTTCTCGGTTTGAGATTTTCAGGTAAAGATCCTACTTTCGGTTAATAAGTAGTTAAAAATTATCAACGTAACAAGTGACGACAAGAAAAGGCATATTACCACATTCTAGCTCTGACAAGCTCTCGTTGATATTAAAAATACTAACGTTATTTTGAAAATAACAACGAAATAATTAAAAGAATTCTGTAAAATTCTAAAACAAGGTTCTCTTTCTTTTTCTTGGGTCGACGAAAAACTAAGGTTATGTTCACACTGGATCCGGTCCTAGGTAACCAGTACATACCTACTTATTATGAAGACCGGCCCGGACTGGACCCGTGTGGACGCGGTTATTGGATGGGATCCATTTGAACCGGTCCTATGTGAACATAGCTTTAGTGAAATTTTACGAAATACATGTTACCTGCCCCATGTCTGACTGGGTACAGCGTGGCACAGATGGCATGGTAACTATGAATCTGCCTCGTGTTAAAATATCTTCAGTTTGATGAATAAAATAAGGCAATAACTCTCTGTCTCGGCTTAACATGAACTCGGTGGGTAAACACTCAGACTAAATCTCACTCTCCAGTTCAGGGTCTCGAGTCTGTCTTCTCCTGAAGAAGAAAGAACTCTTGACGGGCGGCGGTCCTTGAAGCATTGGAACCTGATTCTTGTGTGTGATCAGAATCTGCCAAGTGAGAAAATTAACATGTAAACACAGCTAATCCACCATGAATAAAAATAACTGAGCTCTTCCAGCCAAAATGTCCTGTTAAAAATGTTAAGTTTATAGATAAATTGTTATAAGCATTAAGAGTGATCTGGACACACGCACAGCTGCGCGCAGAAATTGTTCTGCTTGAACAGTTTTAAAAAATATCGAACTAAGTAATTCTGTGCGCGGGTTCAAATTCCATTCTGACCATTAGCTGTCGGTAGCTGTCCTGTTCAACTCCTCGACCAAACTGGTAAAACCAACTGGTTTGCTTCCTGCCATATAATTGCTCGGCGCACTAGCCTTATTCGATGGTTTAACATTCAATACGAGCAATACTCACCGGTGAGTATCAGTATTTTGTTAAACGATGGAAGAAAAGACTTGTTATTACACTATTACGTCATTTACTAGTATTCGGCTTCTGGTTTTTGAAAAACATAATGGTAAAGGTAAAGTCTGGAGCTTATCCCAGTTCCTGTAGCATGAGGCGACTAGCAGTATTTCTACCCCCCTTGATGGGATGCCAGTCCATCGCAGGGTTACCCTCAGCATTAAATTTACCGGTGCCATTTATACACGTGGGTGGAGAGAGGCACTGTGAGAGTAACGTGTCTTGCCCAAGAACACAATGCAATGTAACCAGCCAGGGCTCGAACCTGGACCACCCGATCCGGAGTCGAACTCACTAACCCTGAGGTCACCGCCCTCCCACAGAAATAATACATAAATGATTAATTTAATTGATTCGGCCAAAAGTCGTGCGAATGAGTAACAAAATATAACTCTACAGTGCATATAGGCTGATATTTTGCGCGTTCTCTTGATCTAACACGGTAATCGGCATAAGTGGAATAACAATGCAAGATACTAAAAAAATTCAAGTCGATCACCGGCTGTGTAGTAAGTACACATTAAGCCAAACGGGAGATGTTTGGTGACCAAAGACTATTAACATTGTTTGGTGACCAAATATGTTGATGTTGAGCTGAGTGGCCAAACAGTATCAAACTTGTTTGAACGAACAAAATGTTTTACAACGTTTCATTTATAGTTGAACGTCATTCAAATTCTATTAAACACGATCCAACACGTTCTAACATGGTGTCCAAACAGGAAAAGGATTGGTCACCAAACAATTTTTTGATCGTGTTTAATCGCCAAATATTTCCAGTTTGGACATGGCCTTACTTTGCTTACCTCAGCTGGTGGCTGCATCCACGGCTCTCCATCAATTTGCATCGGAAATAGCTTCTTGGTTCTAATGAAAGAAAAACCAGTGGCACTCGGAGATTAAACAAGAAATCAGTAGAACTATTCAGTAAGACATCTCTTGTCAAGCAACACCAGGTAACACATAGGTGAACACGATGATATAAAGCCAAACAAAGGAGAAGAGAAGTTTGTATCCTTTTCCTTTTTGCAGCGAATTATAACTTCATATTGACTGGCGTAGAAAGAGTACTAGAAGCCACAGAAAAGTTACGATAATAATGAAAAGCACACTCACCTTATTACCACGGAGGAACACTGAGCTAATCTTAGACCATGAGCTCTGACACCAACGATAATCTGACTAACAAAGAGAGTGTTTTCAAGTCCAACAACTTCCAGCTGCCCGTCTCCTATGTCTAAACAAAGAAGAACGAAAACCAAACATGACGTCAACCTATCTGATAGAGTAGAGAGGCTAGTGATGGGAGAACAGCGGAAATAACGAAACTCACAGTGCAGCTGTGAGTTTCTGAGAATCTGATAGATTTGACACCGAGACTATTTGGAGAAGACAACACACCTTGCACTGCCCACTCCAGATCATTGCCTCTGCCGCCTGATTTAGCACGCGACCGTCTGGCCTTTTTCTTGTCGGTTTCACCCCAGAGGTTCGCTCCACCGTACACACTGGGAATATTCACAACAGCAATACCTTCCAGCTGAGGGAGCTCTAATGGCGTGTCATCACACTGAGAAAAACAAACAGATTTATGTTACCCAAAAACATTTCACTAATTTACACTCGATCTTCCACGGAAATATGGCAATTGATGCAATGAGTTAGGTGAGTTAGCTAGGTGAGTTAAATACGTCTTTGCAAAAATGGTCACCTGGTGCTAAATCCACTATGTTCGATGGTAAGCGAATGAGAAAGCCTCCATAGCAAAGCGACCTAAACCTAAGGACTAATTTAGGACTTAGGTTTGTTTATGATGTTTATGATGTTCTAGTGAATAGCTTGTCATTAAGGATGGCGGATTTGGTACTATTTTGCAAATGAATATATGAAAGATCATACATTTGAACTGCGGAGAAAGACATGAATACATTTGCATTCTTCACCTCGCAATGTGAGCACTGCACCGGTATTGCAGATGTCATGGGTTCGAATCCCGTTCAGGCCTGCCTGAATGTTTTTTCAGGCTTAATTTAACAACTGCTTAAGTTGTGTGTATAACTGTGATGATCAACCATGTCTTCTTGGCACCATTTTGTTTGCATCGTAACCACGTTTGTGGCAAACAGCCCATTAGTTGCACGGACATTTTAACACGTTCTAGCTTTTGCTGAAAAACAAGTGACTGTCACTCAGTAGCTAACAATAAAGGTGGGTGTAATACTGTGGCTTTGTCACGTGACAGAAGAACCTCGCGTCTTTTGCAGCTAAGGTTCAAATCAGGGAATTAGCTATGTTCTACACAAGCAGGTATAAAAAATATTGATATTTGTTTGGATCGAAAAATAAAGCCAACCAGCTAAACGAACACCCTAGAATTAGTCAGAATATGATCTTTGAGTATGATTGCAAAATGAACAATTTAATGGTGGGTATTTAAAAATGGCTCAAATAAGAGAGCTGTTTATGGTGTGGAGTCAGGTGTCTCTACACCATACAAAGCTCTCTAAAATCACAACTTTTCAAAAGCACATTACGTCTTTGCGTTGAGCCCAGAACACTGATATTTGGTAACTTACAAACTTTTATACTCTCTTTCTTAGTGACTTTTGTAGAAGTTAAAAGTCGTACCCAGTCTCTTGTCCGTCTGGAACATGGCTAATTCACCATAAACGAGTGGATTACAGTTATCTGTCAGCATGTATTCTCCCAAAAGTGAACATCACAATGCAGGCATGGGGTAAGTTAAATATACACTGTTTTGAGTTAACATTGAAAATATTCCACAGGTACGACAAAAGGCGAATAACTTACAATAATTTCAATCTCCTCGTGTAAATTCTTGCACGTCGCTGAAAGTGTCTCTGATGTTCCACACTCAAAGTAACGAAGTTTGTTTTTAAACCTGAAAAAGAGATATTATAACGATGTACTAGGTGAATTTGGTACTACTGATGATCTGTACAAATAAATTTGTAGTAAGAAGTCTGCCTTATTAAGGAATTTGCGGCGCCCACGGAATTCACACGATATTGGGTTATGTCCTGGTGTACCGGTACACAGAGGGAATAACCACTGTACTCCTTTCTTTACGAACCTTTGTCAGTTTAACTGCTGAACATTGTTGGGTCTTTTGTATCGGTTCTTGTGAACCGGTACACAAGAGGTCAGAACCCGATATTGCCTAGATTACAGGGAATACAACCATGCCACTGTAGCTGTTACTATATCGATCAACTGCCAAAATTGTGAATTTGATTTCAAACAACAACACGATGGTTTTCACAACAACTTTAATTTGCGTATTTAGATATACTACCTGCTGTTAAACTTTTCAGGGTTCTTTTCTCTTTGTAAATGAAACTTGAGTGCCACAGAAGCATCCTGGGAGGGAAAAACAAACAATCATAAAATAGGTGGAAAATAGTCAAGACCAGCACGAAAACCTCTACCCAATGGTATCACCATACAGCATGCTCTAGACATAACTAACACTACACTGAATGAATTGCCTTCCTCGCCATGCGTCTCTCAGTAGCTCAGTGGTTAGAGGGCCTGACACTGAGGTCATGGGTTTGAATCCCCTCAGATTTTGTCTGTCTTGCGCTCGTGACATGATGAACATGACATCTTTCTTATTTCACTACCAAGCTTAACATTTGCCATTAGATTCGAGAGAATTTTCAAACATCACTTCCTCGTAGTGTAGATGCTTAAATGTACTTGTATTCATAAGATTTTCAGTGGATGCTATTTAATGGAAAACCAACACAGTTATACCTCAGAGCGATTTTCAATCGAGTGTCGTAAAACACAAAATCAAGCTAGCCTTCGTAGCAGCCGTTTCCTTTTCTTTTACCGAACAAGCAAGCGAGAAAGCGGGCGAGCGAGGGCGCGCACCTGGGGTGAGCAAAACTCAAGGAGAATTGGGGAGGGGTGAGCGAGAAAGGGGAGGGGGTGGGTGGGAAGAAACCAGTTTTTTAGCAATTAGACTACTCAACCAATCACAAGCCGTAATAAAACCAAAACAAAAACTAAAGTAGTTTCCTAAATATTTTGGACCCTCAATTGAAAACTGCTCTAACTACAAGTCTGCAGTCAAGACAAACTCACCACTCCAATGGAAAAGTAGTTGTTAATTATATCCAGAGGGGGTGGGTCTCCCATGTCCTCTCGGTTAGTTTGCTTGAATGACACAGACCACCTGGAATAGAACACAAAAGAAAGAATATCACAATTATACTTGCTACAAATAGAGCAAAAGCAGTTTGGGTAACCACCCTGTCCTTCCAGCAATTTACAACAAAACGCAGTTTTGTAATTACTGTCACGCTATCTAAATTCTACATAACAGAACTAATGTTTGGTTCCATCAGTGAAGCTGAAAACTGTAGTGAACCAATGACACCTACGGGAAATGACACTACCTCGCGTTTAGCAGCTGATTACTCAGTTCTAAGACAACTAGACTACAAGAAACAGAGTCCTACATCATAAAGTGGGTGGTTAAGTCTTTTCTGACGAGACTTGAGGCTACACTGAGGCTCCTACTACTCAGATGCTTCATCGTTCAAGTTATTGAAACAGCAAAAAGCATCAATGATATGATTTCTCAATAATAATGTTAACGCTTGGTCACAATCTACTTTTCCCAAGTGGAACTGAATTGACGAAAGAGTCAGTAGCTTGCCACTGGACTCTTAGTCACCTTAAAAGTATTTTATTATTTGTGTTTTATACCTTCAATCCTCGCAGAGTAGGTGTAAACCAAAACCAAAAACTTTATAAAAGGCAACTTCCGAGTTTAAATGAGTTATTAGGTGACATTTTTACTTTGAAGTTTTTACACCAGCCCTTACTCTAAACCTGGGCCAGAAGGCAAGTTAGAAATGAACCATGAATCTACCCACAGCTTTGAGCTGGGAACAATTTTTCACTGCATGTTAAATTGTGTCAATATATACCTGTCAAGACTTACAACCGAGCTCTTTTGAATCAGACTCAACACTTTGGAGATACTTCCACCTTCATAACCTGAAACGTGACAGAACACATTATATGACAAATCATTATTCTTGCATTCTGATTGGTTCTTACTTATGATCTATTAGAAGACAGACGCATAGATGGCATTATTAACATTCCTCTTTTTTATTATATAAAAAAGATGGATTCAATGCTGCCGTGTGTCTGTTCAGAAATACTAATGTGATAAGGAGATCAGTGACAGTCTCGGTTAACGAGTAGCAGTTCAAACTTTAATCGAAACCCTCTTCAAAGACACTTCGAAAACGCACAGAACCTATCCCAAGCGCACGCTGCTGCGCTACACACTATCTACAACAGAATAGAACAAGAGTACCGTAGCCAATCAGAGAACAGCGTTCGTGATAGAACGCTAGTAGATTTGTATTAATACTGAACAGGCGTACAGCAACATGGAATCTACTTGCTAAAGGGATTGAAATGTCAGCGGTAGTTATATCCAGGCATCTCAATCAATTTATTAAACAACGGAAAGGTTGCGGCTGGCTGAAAAAATGGAAGTTTTGGTCATTGCACTGCAGGTTCTGGTTTCAACTGAAATGACATGAAACCACAACATGCAGTTCACATCACATTTAGACTTCATTGCAGGATGACATCTCATTTCATTTTATGACGACATAGCAACTTACAAAACCTTCCATAGTTTTAACAAACGTTTTTGCCTGTGAATAAATTTTCTGTCGCATTTAAAAATGCATGTCCCAAGAAAATACTGCACTCCATCTTCATACTATGAATTGGAATTGACACAAGTCGACATTCGCTTAATCGTCGTTCTCCAGAAAAATGAGAGGGTGTTGTTTGGATAGTAAGTCGCGAAACAGACTAGAAAGGACTTTTAGAAAGTCTTACCCGAATACGTGATTCAGGAAATATGTTTTGAACTAAAACTGAGAAGTGAACCAACCATGCCAGGGAGAATAATTTCTTATTCCACACAATAACCAATATTATATCTAAAGTAGATACACTGCTGTGTTTCAACGGTTTCTGCGAAGGATAACTCTCAGGTAAAAGAGAGCGCTATGCTCCATAACTTGTGGTTAGTTCTTACCTCCTCCCCATTTTAAGCACCGCGCCAAGTCATTGCCAGTTCCTGTGGACAAATGAAATAACGTAACAAACTCGTTGATAAAAGGGTATGTACAAGTCTTTTCAAAGTAATAACAAAATTCAACAGTGTTTTGAGTGAGAATCCTGATAAAATAGATTTATTACTACTCACCAAGAGGTAACACAGCTACTGGGGGTGGCTGCTTCATCTGTAATTTATCTGTGGACAAATAAAAATGACACGACCATCCGTAACGGTATTCTAGGAGAAATTACTTGTTAATAATAAGAGACATACGAACCACAAGTGAGAAACTCTGTGACATATAGGTATAAGACGTTTGACTGAGTGAGTAAGTAAGAAACGACCAGAACTATTGAAAGACGCGAAGATATGAAGTTAATTATCGAGTCGTAGATATTGTTTTTAACAAGAGAAAATACAATTCATATTTTCAAGCCACCGTGTAATTTTCTGTTTAACATATAGACTAACTGACTGTTTACACAAACAGCCGCAAAAAAAAAAAATGGAAATGACGTCATCAATACCCTCAGTCACCACTAGTGAGGATATGGAAACGCCACTCTGATCCCCGACGTAGTTTCGTGTAAATTTACAAGTGGGGGATATTTCAGTGAACACATTTCAGATACCTCTTCAATCAAAATGGTGCAAATACATTGTTTCATCCTTTCCCCTGTCGTTGATTCAGGATCGAATTTTCAAAACGTTATTGCGTATCTCGAGATTTGTACGTCTGCAAATAAACTCCATCTGAACCTACCTATAGTGGCTAGTACCCAGCCTACTGTTCCATCACCGCCACAACAAAGAACACGGAAATCTGGCACACCCTGGAAAAACTTCAGACTGAAACACAAAAACACCAATTAAACAGGGTCGAGTAAAAATGAGTTAGAAGCTACACCAAAGACGATACGCACGCTGATTGGTTTAAAATCGTGCTTCTATATAAACTATATTATGTGATAGAGATTCCTATTTAAACAATAGAGTGTTTCTGTCGAGGAACTATCGGCTGATAGTTGCCCCGCGGAAATTTGATGTTCTTAAAA
>OMLO01003468.1_pt1 | contig 13010 bp, 8 predicted proteins | sample 1674811 | NCBI WGS metagenome assembly OMLO01 (sample SAMN06265003, study PRJEB25207) | coral metagenome | isolation source: Coral host | place: Mexico:La Bocana,Puerto Morelos, Mexico | collected 2008-11-13
AGTATCTTCACTGCGCGCGGTGAAGATATGATTTTTTCGTAAATGGAAAAATCCTGGTATTTCATCAGTATCTATATCATAAAATGAAATTATACGCTGATCATGTTGTGGAAGAGTTGTGCAAATGAATAGCGAGCTCTTCTTTCTCTGTTCTTTGATTTCGCGTGATGCTAGGTGGGACAATTTCTGTTTCTCAGCGAATATGGACCGAGACGATTGTATTGTATAGTCTCTTCAATGATTTATTTTTATTTTTTTTTCGTTAGGCCTTGGAATCAGATTACGTGTCGCAGAACCTTAACCATTGGATTGATCTTGTGTTTGGCTACAAACAGACAGGACAGGAAGCTGAGAACGCTATTAACGTGTTCCATCCCGCGGTAAGTTAGGCTAAATAACAGCTGTCCTTTCAAATCATGGATTGTGGAGGCTCGAAGAATACCAATGAAGCCTACTAAAAAAAAAAAAAAAACGATGTACGCGACAATTATGAAGTCAATTGCTGGTTTGCACTGTCACGGCATCAAAAATAAAAATCGCAACCATTCAGCTCTAGAATCTGGAATATAATAGATGCTATATAAACAACCACGCCTAGATTAAGATCTGTGCATTTTTTCATTTGTGCGTTGTTTAGAGAAGTGTTTCAATGGAGACGCCACTTTGGTGCCCCTCGGAGGGGCCATAAAGTAAAAGAAACATCTCTCATATAGTTTTATACTTCTTGTAAAGCGAAAACTGTTTAGTTAGCAAAAACGTACGCCATGAATCATCTTTTGACGTTCGTAAAAGCCTTCTTGGGCCGCCATTTGATGTTTCGCAACGCATAAACTTTGAAATTCAAACGCACTCTGTTACGGTGGGAGGCGCAGTGGGCTCATAGTTAGTGCACTCGACTCCGGATCGAGCGGCCCGGGTTCGAGACCTGGCCGGGGACATTGCGTTGTGTTCATGGGCAAGACACTTAACTCTCACAATGCCTCTCTTCACCCAGGTGTATGAATGGGTACCGGCAAATTTAATGCTGGGGGTAACCCTGCGATGGACTAGAATGCCATCCAAGGGGGAGTATGATTAGTATGATTAGTAATAATTAGTAATAATTAATATTTAATATTTAATATTTAATATTTAATATTTAATATTTAATATTTAATATTTAATATTTGATATTTGATATTTAATATTTGATATTTAATATTTGATATTTGATATTTGATATTTCATATTTCATATTTCATATTTCATATTTCATATTTCATATTTCATATTTCATATTTCATATTTCATATTTAATATTTAATATTTAATATTTAATATTTAATTTTGGAAAATGATGACGTCACATGAAAACCGGCAAATGACTAATGAAGAAAATAGATGCTTACACAGAATTCCACGATTGAAATAATTTTTGTATAATATTAAACCTAGAAAGGCAGGGAACACGTCCTTCCAACTGAGAATGAGCATATTGTGCTGAAGAAAATGCAATGGGATCTAATGGTTGCAATGGTAGTTTTTGATGGAACTTTTGGTTCTTCTTTCCGTTTTCTATTTGTTTGAGTAGGAAAAAGAAGACCAAAGTGTACATTAGCTATAGTGCGACTTCTCTCTTTTATTTTATTGAGAGGGAAAAAGAAAACTAAAAAGTAACTTTTTATCGTTTCAGACTTATTATGGCGTTGATGTGAATGCTATCACAGACCCTGTCCGTCAGAAAGCATTAAAGACCATGATAGAAACATACGGTCAGACTCCACAGCAGCTGTTTACATATCCTCACAGCTCTCGGCCACCGCGGAAACCGCAACCTATCCCACCCGGGGAAGGGACTTCTATGGTCTCTCTCAGCACTCGCAAGTTCCTAGATGCTGACCCGTACAGCGGACTTCTTATGAGCCGGCTTTCAACATCGTTCTCATCTGATTCCGGGACTATTGTGGGAAGTACCGCTGACACGCTTACTGGTAAGTGACCACCTTATGTAGAAATACGCAGGCAATCAGTATTTTATATCACCTAGTTAGTCCACGCGGCAGATGTAAACAAACATTACGGGGGTAATAACACCCTGTGTAAAGCACTTATTGTTATCATTGAGGGTAATTTCTTTCCTTCTCTCGCTTTCGGAATAATTATCATTTTGCCAAATCAATAGTTTACTTGATCATAAATGGCAGGCCAAATTCAGCAACATGCAATAAATGTTATTTAGATTCAATTCTTTATTTCATGTTTAAGTATTTGTTCATTATACAACTTAGGATTGAATACTTCAGCTTGCACTGAATTCATCATTCAGCATTCAACATTTAATTAATTATTTGATATTCAACTTTTTATTCAATTTATTTAGTCAATATTCCAGTTTTGTTTTCAATTTTTTATTCAACTTTCTTGAACCCTGAAATATTGAATCGTGGAAAAAGACAAATTTTGAACAAATAGTTGAACACGGAATATAGATATGAAGATAAATAAGAGGAATTGAATATTGCTACATTTGGCCTGCCATAATCACCGTAATTCTGTAACATTGTATCTTTTTTTACGGATGCGTCCATTTTTTTTCCTTTAGCTACGCTTGGGGAATCTGTTCGAAAGAAAATTTAAAAACGGGCACCTGATTGCCCAGCAATCTCTTTTCTTCTTTGTTTTAAATCATCACAGATAGCACATATAATTTCAAGTCGACTAAATGAGGCACTTGTGTTTTCACAGAAATTCCATCGCCGTTGAACACAGTCGAGGGTCTTAAATGGGGGCAGTACGTGGGCTCCCCAGCCCTAGGTGCCCCAGCGGTAAGCTTCTCGCAAACGCTCAGCACGTCAGTACGGTCGTTAGTCTGCCTCAAGAATGGCAATGTATTTGTACTGAGCCACAACTCCACAGTAATGACCGTGTACCAGGCGAGGCCTGGGCAAAGCGAGGAACGATTGTTGTGGTCAGCGGTGCTGAGCTGGGGGTACATGGATGGATGTATACGTGTGTGTACCTCGCCTGATAGTGCCCCAGTCTGCCTTATGGAGCACCATACACCAGATAAGGTAAAGAGTCTGGACGCTGGAAATCTTGAAAGCCATATGAAATTTGTTGTTTGTTTGTTTGCTTTGTTTTGTTCATAGCGGTGAAGCACATGACCCGCGAGCAAATTCCGCCAAAACATCCTCGTATAAATTTCTGAATTTTCTGAAATTCTCCACTTTTAAGCCAGAGAGTAAGGCAACTACTGAAACCATCGCATATAGATAGGACATTTGATACTTGTTATAAACGCACTTTACCGTCATAATTTCGTGTGCTGTGCGTTTCCCATCAAGCTTTCACAACCTTCCGGGCATAGAAAACCATAATTTGCACAAGATTTTTGCATTTGACTACTTTCTTAGCATAAGGCGACTAGAAGTATTACTGTATCTCTAGAAGGTATGCTGCTACCCTAGCAATGTACGTCAACAAATTACACTATCCCTCTAGGTAAGGAAATGTTCCGTAATAGTTTATGTAACTTATGCGCGTAACAAAACAATCACGACGGCTTTGAGCTCGGACCGTTACCTCCCATTGAACGAACTTCAAACGATTTCAAACTATTGGTAGTAACTGCATGATCTTGGGAGAAGGCAGAAGGCATTCCTTTTCTCCTGGTATAGGTTATGATTTGCCGCGAGAGGAGATACAGCACAGATTCCTGTAGAGATAATACGCCTCTCTTATGGAATAACATGCAAGCGCGACCAGTGATCATTCAGATCGTTTCTCTCGTAGATCACGTGTTGCGCTGTGACTGATGGATGTAAATCGTTGTTTATCGGAACATCAACTGGCACGTTATCAGTGTTACCTGTCAAATACAACCCAACAACAGTAAGTCACCGGCTAAACAATAATATATTTTCCTCCACACGCAATGGTTTATGCACAAGTCACGAACATGTATCATTTCTGTTCCAGGAACCCGGAGTAGAACTTTTAGGTTCGAGAGTTCGTCTTCACGGACACAAAGACTCCATCACATGTATAGAACTGTGTCAGGCATTCAGTATTGTAGTCAGCGGCAGCTACGATACGACAGCCATCATTTGGGATTTGAACAGGTAATCCGTTATTCGTTGCAGTTCCTCACAAGGCGTCTCTTACCTATCGCTCTGAAATCACCAGCACATTCAACAATCCTTTCCTGTTTCTTTTCTGTGTCTCATAATTTGGCACGTGGATAACCTCGACTCTGCACACTTTTCTTGTCAATACAGCGATGCAAAGGACCGCAAACGAAAAGTAGGAAAATAGAAACATAAGTATGAAGCAAGGCTAAATCGGTCAACCAGCCGGTTGCTTTACCCTTTGCTGCTACACCGTAGCTGACGAGACCCAAGAAGGTCGAGACAGCTGTCCACGATTGCAATTCTTGGCTTCAGTTCAGTTTGGAATCTATCATGTCGTTGTTCATTAAGCTTTCTACGTGGAAATCAGCCTTGCTTCATTGTTTTCTTTTTTCTAAATGAGTTATTTTTCCTTCTTTATTAAACCCTTCCTTGTTCTCTTTTCTGGACCTACAAGTTGTCTTTTCTTTTTCAGGTTAAGCTATGTGAAATATTTGGAACACTGCAATATAGTGTCAGCTATTTCCATCAGCAGAACTACAGGCGATATAGTTACTGTCTCACATACAAGTAAGTATTGAATCACTTATCAGCTACAATGTTTTACCTCGGTTTAGTTAGATTCTGCAAAAGGATTCTAAGTTGCTACAACATGTTTTCTTTTTTGCCAAATCTCTAAGGAAGTTGAACCAATCCTGTTTGTTCATTTTGTATAGTACTTTTCAGTCTTCGCGGTGTTTTTTTTAATGGGTTCCTGTCGTGTGAGAGTACTGTTCTACTAATTCAAACCCTTGTTATCATGGGTCACTGACTGTTCCTTTTCTGTGTACAATTAATCTAAACTGATGAGGCTTACCTTTTTTAATACAGTTTTGCTTCATAAATTTGCATGCCCGGAATGCAATCACCTTACAGAAATCCAATGTAATTTATTTTTATTACTTTTTTTTAAAACTTTCAAAAACCTAAATTATATAACAATGTTGAATTCTTCGGTCATTCCCCTCCCCTCCCTCTCCTTTATGGAGCATGACTTGCCCATGGTCGTCGCTGCGAAAGTCTTTTTCATTAAAGGTCTCGTGACAATCCAGAGCGTTGCGTGACCACGTTATGAGCAGCGTCCTTATTGTGCGATGTGACTGTGTTTCAGTGAGTGGCATCTCTGAAGAGAGCACCGTAGAGGAAGGAAGTGTGATGAAGTTGTGGACAGTAAACGGCAGGTTTATCGGCAAAGTGACCTGTGAACACATGATCAACTGTCTGGAATTCTCTGCCGCTCCTGAGGGAATCTCTGTTAATGTGATCGCCACCGGATTGAGTAATGGAGCCATCAGGTAAGCAAAAGGGCACGTGATATTCGAAAGATAAATCATTAGTACCAAACTGAAAACACCGATAACGGTATTATTCCTAAATGGCGTCTCTTTTACTCCCCATGATGGTATACTACTATTTCTGTGCCAATTTCCCGACACTTTTCTGCAATCTTAGTTGACAACACGCACCCAAGTACACAACACATCAATCGCGGCCAGAGTTTAAACTCAAATATCTCGATCCTGGGTATAACGACATTTCCATTTGGCCGCCACGCCTTGCATAATCTATTCAGGAATTTCCAAATTAACAAAATTTTTATTTTCTGTGATGAGGCCACCCTTTTTGATAGTACACTGAGCCTCAGTCGGACTGATGTGTATGATTTCCTCGTATGTACAGGTTATGGAGCACGTGGGACCTAAGACACATCCGGGACATAGCTCCAGACCAACATCTGCATCAAGTAGCGAGGTGATATAGCTTTTTTTTAGAATTCCTTTTTTAGTGATTCTTGTTTGTTTTTTATTACCTTTTTTTCCCTAGATATCTCGTTATTTCAATATCGTCAAATTTTCCTTGTCCGACGTGAAAATAATTACAAATGACAATGATAAACTATGGTTAACTACTAACTGGCTAACTACCACTGACCGATTTCATTCATTGTCAATGAGAATGAACGCACTTTTCAAGAAAAAGAAGGGCTTAATATCCAATGACTAGTGTTTTCAATGCGTTGTCAGTGAGAGACTGGTGCTATTAAGAGAACAATTCTATGGTCCCTTTTGTCTCGTTTCTAAAAATATATCTCCCATAAGAAGTGCGTGAGTCGGCGTCAGTGTGAATCGTTCGTATTTGACCAATAAAAATTCAGGGAATTGTGATTCTGGACTTCTGGTATACTTGAGTAGAAAAGAAGGTTTGATATTCGTGGAACCCCATTCCCAAGATTCGAATTGTAGACTTCAATTTTACAATATAATTTGGTTTTCTTTTCTGTTGTCTTAGTTTGACATTCACGGAGGATAGCCAAAGGCTTTTTGCAGTCAACACTCACGGGAAACTCGTAGTGTGGCAGAGGAAAGACCAAATCTACACTAAGCCCCCTTTAATCACGGTATTCCAACGAGGATAAGTGAGATTTTAATCTCTGCAACCACAGGTTGTTATAAGATGTATAGAAAGGGTTGCCGTAATCTGGTAAATAACAAAGGTGATAAGGAATTTGTTTCCCGAAGCCTTTATTTCATGAGATTCACTTGTACACTCATTGAAGCGGTAACAAAAATCAAGAGTAGGAATTACGGCATTTATTGCCTTATTAGTCGCTATCAATGACGTTGCACAGGTATTCGCGAAGCGTGCAAATCTGTGCATACGTGAGATTAACGGACACGTTATCAAATAAACCATAAATATAATAACTAAACAAAATATATAACTTAGAAATTATGGTGGTATTAGTCCTTCAATGTGCGATATTGATTTCATCAATATCGCACATTTTTATTTTTATATATATGGACCGTTGATTCTGTGTGTTCGTGAACGAATTCGGAGTTGTTTGAATGAGAAACAAAAATGGACTGAGACTTGTGCCCTTGGAACGTGCAACTCTAATATCGTGAAATAAAGTGTATCGTGTATTATGGACAATGAAGATGGCACATCCTGCTGCCCAGCTTCGTTTCAAATTATTAGATTCCAGTTATAAAATTATTAAATTATAAAATTAATGCTTACACGTTGAAATATCTCGGTCGCAATAAGTTTAGTTTTTATTAGTGCACTTAAGTATTACTCGTTTGTCTCACAAGGGAGTCACTGAGATGTGTCAGTGAGATGACGTTTGTTTTGGGGACGTTTTTGAGAAAACTGGATGCGTTGTAAGTGAAGTGTCAACGTAAATCGTGGCTAGACTGGAAAAACCCGCCCATGACGATTGTTAAACACATCCAGTCATTATATAACTGAATTAAAATGTAATGTTATATAAAAAATTATATGTACAAAGTATCGAGAATTATTGCTCCACAGATTGGCGAACCTTTGCACTAATCCTTAAAAGAATGCATGGCTATATTTGTTGGGCTGAGTGAATTCAAACGTGCTTAGGAATATACCAATAATAGTTTTGCTAGACGAGAAGACGTAAATTTGACTTATTTTTATCATAATTATTATTTTTGTAATTCTTTCATTTCTATATTTTTTGCTATGAATTTGAATATTTTATCATTAAACTTTCTTTATCTGCGTTTTTTTCTGCGTTGAGTAACAATACTTTTTTTATAATCGTTACAGTTTCTTATTCTGCGAGTAATGAAAAGACCTTTAGAAAAAATACGGGTTCACCGGCTTAGTTTTTAAGACAGATGCAATTGGTGGTAAAACGTGGTTCAAGTTTGTTGCTATGCATCAAAACAGTGCAACCTAACTAAGAGTTATCTTTAAAAACAAAATAAAAAAAAAAAAACAGTATGGTCCCAATCCTGAAATAATTGCTCCTAGTTTAAATTGCACCAAAAAAAAACAAGAAATTGTTATGAGCCACTTTAAATTGTTAGCATTAAACGCAAGGGCTTCCTGGTCAAGACCAGATTAAATAATAATCCTAAGTTAAGAATTAAGAATTGTTTTTTTTTTTCACTACTTCTTTCGTTCAGAATATACCTTTTTCATTTTTTTAATATTTTGTTCCGTATAAAAATCGTAGCTAGCAAGAATATACGAATGTTTCACACAATATTAGAAAACGAGCGCTGTGTTCACATTGACGAAGTACCAGTAAAATGTAAAGAAATGTAGAAAAATTTATGGCAGTTTTAAAATTTGTAAGGAAGACAAAAACAAAAGTTTGCAGATTCATGTTTCGCATTTCATGATTTCATGGATCGATAGAAGGTCTCGCTTCTTAGTGTTAAAGAGATTGTCAGTCATAATACCATTTCTACTTATTATACATCTAGTATAATAGTATAATAGTCTCACTGTATTGATTAAGTAATGAAAGAAATTTTAATAACAATAAAATGCTATCTTTTAACACGTTTGGTTGAATGTCCTTATGCATAGTTGCATTAATTAGGATTGTTTATAGATTTAATTTCATGTCCAATTTAAGCGTTCAATTGTTTTGAACTATTTTTGAAATAGGCAGAATCTCACATTTTCTTACGGCTGGTTTTCCCTAGCGACGGAAGTCGGTGTTGGAGTCATAATCAAATGCGTAGACCGACACGATCTAGTGAAAATCAAACCGACGGAGTCGGAAGCAGAACACCGATTCTGCTAATGACTCTATCGCTTACGAAGAAGTGAAAACTAGAGATTATCGGAGTCAGAAGCAGGAGCGGAGAATAAACCAATCAGAATGCTCGATTCTGGGTTTTGTGATTGGTTGGTTCTTCCGGTTCTGCTTCCGACTCTGACAATCCAGTCTTCACTAGATCATGGGCGACGGAGGCGTGAATGGAATCAGAAGAAATGGAAACTTTCTGATTCTTCCGACTCCGATTCCATCGAGCTCGACTTCGATTTTCACCAAGTCGTAAGCGCTCTTACGAGTCCGACTACGACTCTGTCGCTAGTGAAAACCAGCCTTTAGGGTGCGAAAAACCTGTATCACAGGAATGCAAAATCAGCGCCACTTTCTAATTCCTGAAATTTTTGGTAGGAATTGTGGAATTAGGACTAAAATGTCAAGATTTAACGTCTCGGAGAGTTTACAAAAAATAGAGGGGGTTCAAAGCAACCTTAAAGTTTTAGTTGGAAAATGAAAGCGCATCAACCCTTTTTCCCAAAAAGATAGCGGTCACAAGACTCTTGAATATTCGCACACAAAGCTACCATGAAAGTTTTCTGTCCACGTTAACAAAATCCAAGTTCAAGAAAGGACACAATTTGTTGAGCAGTGATTGGGCATATGTGTCATGTCGTCATTAGAGCATCTAAAAAAAAGTTGTAGTATTGATTCATCAAAGAAGAAGTGTAACGAAACCTCGCCACAAAAAGGTGGGCGCTCTCCAACTGAGAAAACACGCAACGACTACCTACGTTTTACAAGTATATTTACTACAGCAAATACACTAAAATATTATACTCTAAATATGGCCACTAACAATATAAGCTAAATAATTAACCCTAATTTATTTACAAGAATATAATAAACAGTGCAACTAAATACTCGAGCAAACTTTATCTATTTTCAAGAGTATTCCTTTTAAGACCAAATGTGAGCGTTTCCGCAGCTCAGTAAAGTTCAGGTCACCTTGCGTGGGAAGACGCTGACCTTCTACTCAGCAACCGTCCACCAACAGGGACGGCGGAGCGTATTTCTAAGTGGGGGGTGGCTGAAAACGAGCGCCGGAGACGCGAGTTTGTAGGGGGGTCTGGGGGCATCCCCCCCCCCAGAAAATTTTGAAATCTAGGGGCTCGGAAATCGTGTTTACAGCATTCTCCGCGAGATACTTCTTGAAGTAATAATTTCTTTATACGTACCATATACTAAAACAAAAACAAAAAAAATGTCATCCTCCTCAAAAGTGGGGGGGTGGGGGGTCCAGCTATTGTTTTGATATACAAAGAGCTGTATGCATAATTAATGTATGAGGTTATACGGAAGTGTTGCCATAAGATCACACCTTAATAATTTACTTCCAAATACTAAGCTTTATATGACAAGAAGTCCTGAATGAAGCGGGGAAATTAACTGGACGACACCGTCTGCAGATAAAACTAGTACCATGATAACAGCTTGTAAGTAATTCAAAATCGTCAATGTTTAATAATTTAACTATACTAGACTAATGTTACGTGAACCAGGCATAGTAGGAGAATGATAAACTGCAGGTTGGCCTTCAGATCTAAGGAATGCAGTCAGCGTACTTAACACCAGAATACGTTTTCTGTCTTCTGTTGTGGTCTTCACTGTTGCTGGTTGTAAATGCTTTACGTATTTCATCAAACTGAAGCCGCAAATGATTACCAGTATTGGCCAGAAAAGCGACATGAATGTCATTAACTGATAGTTTCCTCTAGTCGCTATAACCTGGGTGTGGTTGAACTTGTTGTAGTAGCAGGTTATCCTTGAACCATTCCGCCCTTTCTTTTCCATGAAGTCCCGGACTTGTTTCCGATTTTCTTCTTTAGGACGGGAGCAGCAAGATGGCGGTCTAAAAGTGCACTGTGTTAAAAGTAAGTATAAGATAGAAAAGCGTTAAATGTGTGCCGGGGCATTACTAATTCACATTAGCGGCTTATTCGAATTTCCCCATTATTTCGAACTCAAAACCATTTCCCTTGGATTTACGTTTCGGCCGTTCAGTCTTTACTATCAACTTTTTCGACCTCAGATTTTTCGTTTCTTCTGAGAGTTCGAAATAAAGGAATTGAAGTGTAGAATTATTTTTGAAAAGAAAAATATTTAACAATAATATCATGTTAGAAATAAGTACTACAGCGTTAAGAATGCCAGAATTGGAAAGACCATTTTGAAAGCCGGAATCTGGATAAGCAAGTTTTAAGGCCCTGGCGTCTTATCGTGCTTTTAATACAAGCTGTATGGGAGTTGTGTTGTCTTGATGCTCTATACTTTCCTAGATATTTTGTAAAGAAGCATTCCAGAGTTGGCTCTAGATAGCCTCGCTTTAGTACTTGTTATAAGAGTAAAGAATGGAAGAAAAGCTTAGAGGAATGCCCTTAGATCAAATTTATCATATATGGTAGTTGAATCTAAAAACTTGCTTTGAGCTGACCGTGTTGAAGTGTTTAATTGCTTTCCAATTTTATAAATGATATCACCCCGAGGCCAGTCCGTGCTCCGTAACTGGAGTCTTTTTATGAGTACTGGGCATATTATTATTATTATTTGTATATTAGAACAGTAGTGTGTCTTGTCTTTTATTTCTTTTGTATTACGTATACGTCATCTGTGACCGTTACCTGCGGAGGCTACTCGTATCTGTGTCACAGCAGGGGAAACTGTTTGGCAAATTTTCAAGAGCTAAACAACACTCGCGAAGCAAATTGCAGATTGGTCTAGGCAGTCATGGCTATAAATCATCATTTTGAATTGAAATAAACTCCGCCATTAGATATTGTGAAGATCACGCAACATAACTGATGGCGTTATTGTGATGACTGTTCAAGAGTTTACCAATACATGTATAGCAAAGTTAAATGAGACGATGTTTACAAGTTTAGCTAATTTAGTACCTTATCGCTGACAGCCCTAACATCCTCGTGCAGAATAGACTGCTGACCGTCCGCACTAGTGTTCACCGTGGCTTTCCTGTTAATTTCTGTTCTAAACTCAACGTGAATCTTAAGACATGGATAGCAAGAACTTAGTGGGAAGCCGGCTCCACAATCACAGACTTCTTCACCGTCGAATGTGCTGTAATTAACGAAGCAGCTTGTCTCCTGAAAGCGTCTTGCCTTGGCCGCTGGTAACACTTCTGTGACACCGTAGTAAATAAGCAAACCGAAACCAACACCAATTATCAGGAAAGAAAATCGAATGCACAATAATCGATTCAATCTAGAAGCAAGCAACGGCGCTTTGCATTTTGAAGGCATTTTTGGATTTTTAATGTCCCTCGGCTAAAAGATTTCGACATGGTGGGTACGTTTCTACAAAAGGATGTTAATGAAATTACGTTTCTTTATGCCATTTTCCTTGTGGCCTCCTGGTGAGTTAAAACTTGAAGACAATTGCTATCTTGCGGGTTATGAATTTTCCATTGTTTGGCTTTGAATCTGCATGAAATTTCGTAACAAATATTGATTTTATTTTTCATAGAGTTTGAAAAAAAAAACATCAAATTGACGTGGAGAGCTGGGAATACGGTGACCTTTACGGTTTTGATTAAGTATCTAAGGATGCCTACTTTCCCATACAATCATGGATGATTAATGAACTTTGCAGCAATGTTTTTCCCGTTGTTGCTGTTGTGGTGGTCTGTTTCGGTTGCTTGTTTGTTTTGTTTTTGTTGTTGTCGTTACTGTTATTGTCCTTTTTTTACTGGCTAAGGTTTATTTCACTGGGAACAGGGTTATTTCAACAGACTGGAAACTGCAAGCATAAGTGTTGTATAGGACTTGGACTCTAGTAAGTATGAGATAAAAGCGCAATGGCTGTAGAAAACTTGGATGTATTCATAAGTCGTTTTCAAAGGGGCGATAGCATGACCATTATATTGACATGTATTGATATCAGACTACGAAAGTCGAAACACTACCACTAAAATGTCTCAATCGGGTTCAATATTAGCCACAAATTAAAGCTGGTCAAAACTTTAGCTATTAGAAAATAAAATTATTAAAATAATATACCTTGTTACACGTTTCATCGTAATCGAAATAAACTTCTAACTTTTTATATGAATCCTCAAAACAATGGCAAGTTCTTCTAAGATTTCTGTCAATCGTAAGGAAAATAAATGAAATAAAACATATATAGTCGTAAGCATTAAAAGTCACCATCCCGTTGAGATCCTCTGAATAAAGGGAGCTTAAGCAAAGACGACGACGCCGCCGAGGACGACGCCTAGTAAAAAATGAATTTATATTTTACAAGCAAAA
>OMLO01003469.1_pt1 | contig 13009 bp, 8 predicted proteins | sample 1674811 | NCBI WGS metagenome assembly OMLO01 (sample SAMN06265003, study PRJEB25207) | coral metagenome | isolation source: Coral host | place: Mexico:La Bocana,Puerto Morelos, Mexico | collected 2008-11-13
GTTAAGACGCAGAAGCAAAACGTATGGATTGACGTCACTCGCTATTCAGCATTCTGATTGATCAGTTAAACAAGGGTCTCCATATTAGGGATGTTTGTTGCGGGAAAACACACAAGGTTTGTTTTATGCGATTGGTCCTAGAAAAGTATTGGCGGAAAACCGAGGAAATCAGTTTTCCGAGGCCTAATTAATAGAGGACAGGGGTCGTTTTTGAAACCCATCAAAGGAGCAAAGATAGGTAACAAGATTTGTGTTAGATGCTCCACGACCGTGCGTAACCTAGGTATATGCACGACGTAGGTAACCAGATCGTTTCTATTGGACGGTTCAGAGGTAAAAATCTTCTGTGTCTTGTCCGAGGTACATCTCTACAGCTCTATATAGACTTACTGTGGTCCATCAGGATTCAATTTTTGCAGCTCAGCATATCTTTGCTGGATTGCTTCCTCAATCACGTCTGTGTACTCCTCTGGGGACAGTTCAGGCTCTCGCTTCTCTGCTTCCGTCATCGCTTCATCGACGATTTTAACAACTTCAGGATGATTAGCATCAATCGGTAATTCTCCTTTTGCAGACTTCTTGGGTTTTTCGTCACCATTTGTTTCATCTCCATCCTGTGGTTTCTCCCCCTCGTTAGCTTCTCCCTCGTCGCCGTCCTTCTCTTCCCCGGCTTCTTCATTGTCTTGAGCCGGCGATGGATCAGCTTTTATGAGACAACAAAATCGAGAATAAATCTCCTATTTTCCTAGAATATTGTTTTTCTACCTCCACTAATGGGGACGCCAGACCCCATGGGGGAGGGAGACTCCCATAAGGAAAGTCCGAGGTGCTTGTTGGAAAATTTCAGTTACACCGCCCTAAATGAGATCTAGAACTCCATCTCTGTTTGACCCCTAAAGGACACCCCAGACAGACGTTTTCTTTAAGGGCTACAAATGGTGGCATTTCGTCCTGAGCACCTTAAGTGGGACCAAAATCCATGATTTACACCGCTAAGCGAGCCAAGACGAGGAGCATTCCCGATCTTCTCACACTGGAGACCCCCTTTCTCCCCCGCAAGGAACTATCCTTACCCTCATCTTCCTCGTCGGTAGCTTCAAGTTGTTGTGTCTGCACTGTTGCAGTTATTTTAGAAATCGCAGATTCGAGAGTCTCATCTCGTAACTCATCCAGCATTTTCTTTTTGGCTGCTTCTTTCCGTGGCTTGATTAATTCATCAATGTCAAACACCTGCAACACAAGATAGATGCAAGGAAATTTTATCTCAGTTACATCTCTTTGCTTCAAGAGTCATGACATCAAAGTAAGGGTTTTCCTTCAACTAAGGAAGAGAACCACTTGTGAAACAGTATTCATTATCATTCTTTCTACGTTTCATTGTAATTTGGTTATATCAACTAAGTTGAAAATGTAAATTGGCCACCGTAACGAGTATAAAGCTGACGTTTCGAGCGTTAGCCCTTCGTCAGAGCGAAAGATTCGCTTTCAGTTTCTATGTCACAGTATTATGCAAACTCCAAAAAACATTCTGTATAAATGTAATATCAGGATTTACACAGTGCACATGCAATTCTCATAACTTGCCTGGTTTACTTGTCATGAGAAAGTTAAGAGAAATTAAACCTTCATCACTGCTGAAAACGGCATTTACTGTACCTCGGCCTTGTATCTTTTGGCCAGCGCATGAGCCACGGTGGTTTTTCCAGAGTGAGGTGGGCCCAAAACACACAATTTGCAGGGAGGGCACGGTAAGTGGGGAGCTAGGAAGGGACGAGGGTTCCGCAAGAAGTGCGCCAATGCTTCATTGGTTGACATCACATACAGTTTGTCCAAGAAACTGAAAGAAAAATTAAGAAAATTACAATTTAAGGATTATTAATGAAAACTGGCCAAATGTTAGGGAAACATTATGAATGCTATGATAGAAGAAGACTGCAATACACTGGCACTCCAGCAAGAGGGGAGGGGGATGAGGCAATAATTATGCTCTATGCAATGCGATGCCATGTACAGAAACAAGAGCTTATTACCTGCAGATCCAGTTTGTGTATAAATTGACAACCATTATTTTTTTTACCTGACTGAAAACTGTGCCATTCCCTGAACAATGTTTCCCTCTTTCAGTGAAACAGGGCATGCCCGTCCCCACTTGCTGCGACGCCAGCGGAACTTGGGTGCCACCATTTCTGTTGCCGCTAATGTACGGAGAAGGTCATCAGTTTCGGTGTCGTCTGATAATTCTTCACCTTCCTCTCCTCCTTGAAGACGCAAGGGTACAAGAGTGTGGTTCAACTTGAAGGTGTTGAGTTTCATCATGAGAGACTACCATGATTGCAGAAAAAGTGAAGAATTACAATAAAAGTTAGTTAACATATAAAATGTGGGAAAACATCATGGGACAAATGGTGTGTTTCTTAAAGGCCTACAAACTATGCGAGCAGTTCTGCATCAGAAGTACTCCTTGAATAAGCATGTGCACATTTGCAGCAACATATTATTTCTAGAGTGATTAAATACATGTGCTACATGTATCATGATTTTTGTTTGAGCATCTACTGAAACGTCACTCTATAATTCCATTTGACAGAAATAATTATTTGCAAAATTACAATATATTTTTTTATTTGAGGCTAATAAAACATCATAACATAAAATCATAGATGCAAATTAAAAATACTTTGTAAATTATGTTAGGAAATTTGTTTTTTATGCTTGCTGTCAACCAAGCCAAAAATATAACTGTCATTTTGACCAAGTCTTAATTAAAACCACCAGTACTTTGAATTGAATTCAGAATATTCTTGACCATTGTATATACAAGTTATGAAAAAAACACAAGGCAGGTTTCAACACCTTAACTAGAAAAGGAATTTTCATCACTTCGGACAAGTGTGCCCTCAAGTGCCGTTTATAATGGGTGTCCAGCCAATGACATAGTTTTCTACTTGAAAAAGGAAATTTAATTTTACTTACTTTAAAGACTACCTTTGGACTCTCATTGCCATCTAACTCTATAAGCCTCTGTTGGTCATGATCTGCCATGTAGTCCTAAAAAAGTAGCATAGTCAGTTCACATTATTTTTTACAGTATTGCATTGATTTATATTTATTTTTTCTGAAGCATCTCAGCGGTCCAGAATCCTAAATCCTTGAATCTGATTGGCTAATTCCGTGAGCTCCAGCGGTCTGGATTTTCCCATCCGGACCCCCATATGGACCGCTCTGAGTTTTCCAACATTGTGGCTATTTTAGAAGCTTTTTGTTACACTAAAAATCTCCCTGAAATGTAAATCCTTCATTGCTCAGTTCTAAAATCAGCAAAAACTGAATCACTTCTTTTAAATACTTCTGTAAACAACACGGGTTTGCTTGACCAAAACGTCAAACACACGCGCACAGTGTGAAACTGCTTCAGTAAAAAATCAACACAAATATTTCTTATAAAGTAATTTTCCAGAGAGCAAAAAATAAACATGTTATTTGCCGGCTCAGGTTGGTCCTTAACTAGATCTCGGGCACAGTTTTTCCCAAAACGGACCTCCTGGCCAGCAAATAACACACATATATATATATATTTCGGCACACAATGAGCTCGGGCGCAGTTTTTCCCAATACAGACCTCCCAGCTGGCAAATAACATACATATATTTCGGCACACAATGAATCAGTTATTAAGAACAATATCTTGCATGAATTATATTTTTCACCAGCACTGTCAGGACAGGAAATATCGGTGGGCAATACCTCAAGAGTTCTCAACATCATATCCCGATATTTCTTGATGCTAGAGTTCACATTCTGAGGCAAGTCCTCTGGCCTTGTGACAAGTCTTGCGACCAGTTCAGGGGTGATCTCTTCTTGTTCTTCTTCCTCCTTTAAGAAAAACCAAATTTTGCCATACGTTAAACTTACTGATCAGTCACAAATGTACAATGTAGCTGTGCATCCAGTCTAAAAATGCATGCTGAAACTCGTCACTATTATCATACATGTAGCTAACCTCTTCTTCCTCTTCGTTTATTTCTTCTTCAGTTTCCTCTTCCTCCTCTTCTTCTTCCTCTTCATCATCTTTGTCTTTTGCATCACTGGCCAGAACCTCTGGAGCATACTCACTTTTTGTGTATATTGTGTCAGTTAGAGGATCCACACGCTGCTCGCATCGGCGTTTCTCCAGATCCTTGTCTGGGATCTGGTAAGAAGTTTTAACACAACAACAATCAATGTGGTGAGAAGTACAATAACAAAACTTAATTTCCAAACTTGCTTGTTACTGAAGACTACAGATGGCCCACACCCCAGATTCATGTAATTTGGAGTCAACTTAATGTGTATAAATGGCCTGTTGTTATATAACAAACCTATTTTTTAGCAAACATTATAGACAATAATTGTTTTTTGTTTGCAGATTTTTCTAGTCTGTTGAACCTATTGAAGCAAACAGCCAAGAGCAGTTCTGTTCAAATACATAAATATGTTTACTTATTATTAAAAGTATGTTGATTCTGTGTTCACCTTAATGTTGATTATAAAATCTGGTGTGAGAGGAAGATTCTTCACAAGGTCAAGTTGATCTGCCATGGACAACCAGTCCTCACACAATGATGGAAATCCATCTAAAATGTATCCTGAAAACAGAAAGGAAAATAAATAGTCTTTCCTTACTTTTGGCCAATATTTACTCTACATGTGAGAGATTGTTAATTCCCACCTGTAATCTGGCACCTGATTAACATTTCCAAATATGTACCATTTCTATTGAAATCAAGTACTACAGCTTGTGCATGTTTTAAAATAAGAGATTATGTTTACCTCTAAAGAATGGCAGTTAAAATTAGGCTGCTAATTATTTAATAATTATTCACATAGTGATGAATATCCACCACTTTCACCGAAGCTGAGGTGAATAATTGCTTTAGTATATACCACACAAGCTGAATAACTAGCAGACCAAAGAGTAACTTTACTTGTTTAATAGTAACTTCATTTGAAATGCGAAGCCATTTTGTTTTTCTTCGGCTGCTCAGAGGTGAATAGTACTTGGCTAATCACCTCTGAGTCAATCAGCATGCGCGAAAAGCTTTATTCACTTGTGTGGTATATACTAAAAGCAAAGATAGAATGATCTGAAAATTCCAGAAATTGTGCTTACCATGATGAGAAACCTCTTGGGAACTGACTTTGTCCAGCAAGACTCTTGCACATACTTCTTCTGGAATTGCTTCACCTTTGAGTAAAATATCTTGTGCAATGGCACCTAGTTCAGTCTGTAGCTCAATTCCTTGATTTATTATTTCTGAACCTTCAATGGAAAGGAAAACAAGTAATTATTCATAAATTGAAGCTCCAAGTTCTGCACTTATACCAATGGGTCATTGACCAAGATTGTTTGGTGGCCAAGATTTCTTTCCACATGGACCAAGACACAGACCAAGATGTAGCCTCATCTTACCCAATCTGGTAGCAAATCACATCACAGGATTTGGTTCATATTACCCACTCACATAGCAAGCCACATATAATAAATTTGATGTAGTTTAAATGTATTATTATCCACCAAGACTTATCTTGTGTGTGCGTGCTTTCAAGCACACACATAATTATAATTCCTGTAAACCCAAATGGAACTTTTATGTCACAGATACTTACCGTTAATTAGCTCACATTTCCATGCTCTGGCAAGCTTCTTTGCTAGAGTAGTCTTGCCTGATCCCTATTTGCAAAGAAAAAATCATTGTAGTTATAATATTGTTATAAATCATTGTTACAATGTACGCATAAAATAATCTATGTGTACATAAACAGGGAATTTCTATTGATAGGGAGTGAAAACCTTCCTAACTTAACTATGTACATATGTACTGTAAGTACATATGTCACACAGAGTGTCACTGAGTACAGGCTCCAGTTGTTCAAAGGTTGGATAATGCTATCCACAGGATAAATTGCTATCCACCGGATAAAGTAAAGTAAAGTAAAGTATTTGGGCAGTTGTAATAGACCATTTTACATTTGTCTGCTTAGTGACCTGCTTAGTGACATTTACATGACAAAAGCAGAGAGGCCTGTATCAAAGCATTTTCCCTTGGTTACATTTTTTCAGTCACTAACGACTGTTGGCTTTTCAGCTGTTAGCTACCGGGTAACTAGCACCTTGAACTATTTTTTGTTTTCATTAAGAGTTCAAGATGGTGGTGTTCAACTGTATGTCGAGAACCAATCAGGAACAAGAATTTTGAACACATACAAAATGATTGTAATGACCATTATCACAGGTGTCCAATTACATGTGCAACTGCAGTATTTGATGCACATGTATCATAATTGGATCACACACTAATAAAACCAATAGAATATACATTTGTACTCTGTAGTGCCTTGCTTCATGCAATTCAAGGGCAGTCATGCACGGATTCTCAATTATTAAATCACTTGGCTTTGAGATGCACACACGGATGTCAGCAAAGTAAAGTTACATGAAATACTGTGTAACCCCTCAAAGCCACATGAAGGAAACTCTTCTACAAACTTTGCGTGCATCTAAGTTATGCAAGCATCGAACTATGCCGTACTGTACTTACCGGTTTCCCAACGACAATAAAACAAGTTGGTTTGGAGTTCAGAAACCTCCTCTCGGCCTAAAAATTAGTAAAAAGCAAAAATTAGTTTGGATCAAGCTATTCAAAAGGAAGTTCATCATCCCGTTAACACTTCGAGATTTACCCTAAAGTTAAAGCTTAACAAAACAAAATCAGGACACTGGTTTAAGCTACATGTGCTGTGCACAAAAATAAGAAATAAGATGGGTCAGGGAATTCCAAACAGCATCGATCGATCGCGACATTTTCGAGATTTCTATTGAGTTTCAGAGTGTTAACTAACGTAAGATATAAAACTTTGAACCTTTTGGAACCTTTAGTGAGGTGTTTCGACTTTCAATGCAAGTTTTACATTCAGCAAAGGCAAGTAAATGGAAGAAAAAGCGACATTTCAGAACACTACGAGGACAAGTTTCCAACATGTCGTCTCGAATTGGCGCTAAAATTCTCATCTTACCTCGTCCTCGTTGAACGGATCTTCCTCTGTTATATTGGCAGTAGAAGTAATTTCAGTCATGCTTATAAAGGTTTGTCCCAAGTAATAAATCTAAATGTCTGGCATGTCGTTGTGCATTTCGTTGTCGACTGACTTCTCGTATCTTGCCCGCCTGGAGATATCGAGCAGCTGTCATGACAACCAAACCAATGTTTACGGCCAAACGGCGGGGGTCTGGGCCTTAACTGATTGGCACCACAGAAGATTTCTAGGATTACTAACATTTATCTCGTTATAGAAATTCGCGTAGATGTCTTATAAAGAATTCGCGCTGGTCGCACAAGCGGGTTTCAGTTCTTTTTTATCACGTTTAAGTGTAGAGGTGACTTTGTGCGAAATAGATTCCAGGAATGAATGGAGCGCGAAGGCTACCACGACTGTGTATCTAAAAGGATTGCCAAATAAAGTTTAAATGTAACTTACTAGCGCATATGGAGCAAAATTGTTCTAGGCAGTATAAAAGCTTTTCTATCAAGCATATATCGAAATCAGTTTAATTCTTTCACCTTTCAAACCGCGATAAAAATCTCAACATCAGCAATAAATTACAGCGTTTATCTATTTATTCATTATCGATTCGTGCGATATCGGTTTTTCAAGTGAAATGTAACGTGGAATTCACTCTTCAGGCGGTGAATTTTTCTTGAATCGCATAGCTAAAGCCACCTGAGCAAAACCAAACGTTTTCTATTTATTTGAGTCGCGCAACAGCGCAAACAATGGAAATCCTTTCAAAGTCAATGTCAATGCGGTTTCTCGAACTTTTGAGTGTGAGTGGTTTCCTCAAATTTTCTAAAAATTTAAATTTCAACTCGAAATTTGGCAAACATTCGTTTTCTGTAAACTCGTTGATTTCCAAGGTGTGTTTTTTCCTAGCACGAGTTGCATTTTGTTTTCACGATAGCTACAATTTTTGATCGCGACTCATGTCAGCAATACCCCTTCATGCACAAGTGCAAATTCCACGCTAAATACTCTCTCTTCGATAGCCAATCAGACCGCGTCTTTAAGTGAAGCTATGCGATAATAGCGAATGAGTCGAGTATAATTAGGAAAATAATAATCCTTTTGGTGGTTAACGCCAAAAGACAAAATGTTCCATTCTAGCATGATGTGTAACCCATGTTTCAACCCCGTCAGAAGGCATACTTTTTCAAGGCCCAACCGAGAAGGCGTCTGGCCTCAAGATCTCATAAGCCCGAAGATGATAAGGCGTATCATCAGATCATTTGATGTAAATTGTAGCAATTTTTGACGTCACTATCTGCACGCGCACCAAATGGCGCGAACTTATGTCAGCTTGTTTCTTCCAGTTCGTTTCGATTACTACGACGCGGCATCATTTTCGTTCGTTATTAAAACGATTAAGTGGTCTTGTTGTTTTTCTATAAATGCCTGTAATAAAAACTACAGAGTAAATTACAGAGTGCTATAGAGATATAAAGGAGCAATTATAAGCCAATGTCCTTCATAACGATTCACTTTGGAGGTAAGCTCAAATATTCGTCCTTATTTTCCGTCCTTAAAATTTACTACAGAATTTCCATTTTGCTTTCTTTGTAGATGACCAGAAGCTGCTATTCAATCTGCTCTGTCCGAGTGTTATTTTGTACGAAAACATCAAACTTCGATGTGGTTGCGAACAAGAAGGTGAATCATGAACTGTATGCAAAAGCAAAAATTATTTATTAATCGTCATGAGTTTATCAACTAAAATCGTTGCTAGTTTTCCGGAAGACGAGCATTAACCAAAAAGCATAGCACCTGCTTAGACCCGCAGTTTAGAAAAGTTAAACTTATCTTTAATATTTCTCTCGTCAGCTGTGGTAGACATAGCAGATGAAAACGGTACGCTAAAATGCATCCATGGACGTCCACCGGATCAATTTGCATCGGAATATCTTCAAGGAAGAGCCAATTATGTGCTTCTCAAAGTTTTGAGTAAGCTTAGCTTTGACAGTTATGTTTGTTAAACAATTGAATCCAGTCTGCATAAATCTTTCATGCCGACAATTTGCTGCACGGTGCCCTAACCCGTTATTATGCGACCAAGAGACAATGTCGACAATGGGTAATTCCTGGAACTTTCTATTGGAACACAAATTGGGAAATTTCCAGTGTCGAATGGAAAAGCATCTTCCACGACTTCCGGAAAAGTGGACAACCCTAAGAGCTCCACCCAAATTTCCGATTTTTTTTTTACCGTGAACTTCTGTCCTTTTGATTCGTATCCCAGAATTTTCGGAATTTGACAATTTTCTGATATTCCGTGAACTTTCCAAGAATATTTCTGTGCCATTTTCCCACTATTTCGAAAGTTCTGGGGTTTTGACTGAATGGAAAGTACCCAATATTAAGTTCGCTGTCTTGAATCAATTATTGCTTTGCAGCAATTTCCTAGTAGGGACTGAAAACGTTGACTCCATTATGAAGTGCCAGAATACATGTACAACTTGATCTGAAACTAAAAGCCAAGTTACACATTCAAGTTTCTCATTATTGTAATCCAGTCATTGTTTTCAGCCACATTTGAGAAATGTAATTGTATGATTGGCTTCTTGAACTCATGCTTAAAATAGATAAAAGTGCCACGGTTTTGAAATGTTTGATGTCATCATTGCAGAGAAGATGGACAGCTCAACAGGGAAGGAAATCTCAACATTTGAACCACTTTTGAACAACCTATCAGAGATATATCCAGATTTAATGTGTAAGTGATTTCGTCGCACAAAATCGTCATGTGAGGGACCTGAAGGGGTAAATGGGATTTTCCTATTGAATTTTTCATTGGGCAAATAGGACCTTGGTCACTGAGATTCATTGGAAATCGCACAAAAAAAATTGGTACTGAGTTCGGGATTTGGGGAAAAAAATAGGCTGGGAATAGGATTATAGAATATGGACTAGGAAATGGGATTTATTCCCCACCCCATCCCCTTCTTCAGGTTCCTCTTGTAATGGATAAACCTGGATTTTTAATACCAATACAAGTCCAGAAAATAGAACCCATAAATTATCACTAGTTTTATATTTGTAGTTGGGCTCCTTACAATGTTAAAACCAGCAAAAGAAAAAAGTGAAAACACTGAAAACAAAGTACCCTACAAATGAAGCTACTACTCAATAATTCATACACCTTTCTATGGTGAAATCTGTTTTATTTAAAGAAGGGTAAATTTAGGACAAATCTATTGGAGTGTTTGACTGGGAGAAAAACAGAATTTGATTTTTAAAAAGTCACTGTAAGAGGTAAACAGCCTGTAAAATCAAGATATTTCTTGATATAATTTAGTAATCTTACTTAAGAAGTAGGGATACATTTGCAAGCACATAGTCGCAATTTAGGTTCTCCATTCAAATCCCAAACATCAGAGTTAAACATATTTAAGTTATTTCCCTTACATGGTCTGCTTGTAAGACAGTCACATGTCTGTACTGAAATGTACTATCTCTATTTTTGTATCTCCACATTTAAAATAAAATGGTACTTTTGTCCTTCAGCAAGAGTCCACAACAGCAAGATCAACCCAGGTCTTGGTCTTCCAATTCAAAGCTCTATCCAGACCACTGCTCCAAAAAGCACAGCACAAACACGAACTATTAAGTCTAGAGCAACAAAACCAAGGTCTCCAAGTAGAGGTTCTATCGGTGGAAGTTCATTACTTACAAAGAGTCCTGTCAAAGTACCAAAGTAGTCTAGCCAGTTCAAGTTAAACAGTGTTTTATTTCAACTAGACCAATACATGTCCTACGAGTAAAGTAATGTTTCAAAAGACACAGCGGCTTTTTTTCTGGATCTTGAAGCAGATTGTTTTTAAAAAATAGCTTTGACTTGTTACCTTTAAACACATGTTCAACTTCAGCTTAATTTTAGTCTGTTCATTCATAACACAAGACAACAACTAAAAGCTATCATAATGTGAAACCTTCCAATATGTGATTTACTTGAGTGTCCAAGTTAACTTCAACAGAAATTTCAAAATAAAATATTTATAAGTAAAATGTCTCTATGCTGAAAGACTACTGAAAAAAGGCAAAGACAGCAATATTGTCTCTGAAGGAATGCTTAATTCTTCACCCATTCAGATGGACAGTGACAATAAGTTGTAAGTATCAGTAAGGCCTATCTCTCCTTCCAATTCTTGGAGACTGAATAGCAACATCAATGAAATCTCCTATTTGAAACTTTTTGGATTCTAGAGTAATGGCATCATCTGTCCCCTTGCGTCCTGCAGCAGTTGAACCAATTTCTTTCATGATGAACCCTCCACGACGAGCGTCTGGAAATACAATGGCAAAGTCAAACACTGTGCCTTTACGTCTTGCATCTGGGTTTACTTCCTTGACGAGACTCATGAGTTCTTTCAGTGTGGCGTCCTTCCTACAATAAAACCAAATATAAAGAACTTGTAGGATAGCACAGTTTGTGCAAATTACAGTGTCACTTGATGGAGTTTTAATGGCAAAATCAAACAGCACATGTATGCACTGTTTGGCAAATGAGCACAAGCCTCTTGAGATTGGACTTAAGACATGAGTAAAAATATAATGCTCAATCAGTAAGCCATATCACTCTAATTCACAGTAACTTTTAATTCCCAGTGATGATTGGAACCTAACTTCCTATAACAGATTCTTGCAAATTCAAAAAGGAAAGTTATGAGAACATAGGACCTGGTCATATTTGGAAAGCTGTCTTGATGAAGAACCAAATTACCTCAAGGTAAATTTGGAGAAACAGAGGCAGGAATTTTGATGCACCTAAAAGATTGTTGTCTTACACATTTTTGTGAATTGTTGTGAACTCAATATGGATAACAAACACACAAATGACGTTGAACTAAAGCAGGGATCCATATGGGTCTTTTCACTAAATCCTCAGCTAAGCAAGTATACCAGATAACATACATGTACCTATACTTGCCCAAGCAATATTTTACATGCCTGTTCAATATAGGGAAGAATTGCAACAGAACAGTATGTACATGCAGGTACATGTCCGTAGATGCAACTGTTGCAGGACACAGAAAATTCAAGTACAAATGAAAAACAAGGCTGAAAGAAATGCTTTTGCTCCTCTTGCTTGTATTTGGCTTGTTTAGCAAAGTGTTAACATTATTACTTGATGCCATATCCTGATCAAGACAGCTGATGCAATGGCACCATTTTTGCAGATGCAGACACAGTACAGAGCATCAGATATTGACAAAATGAAAACCGAGTTAGAGGGAGAATGGAGATGGAGAATACGCCATCATCCAAGATGGCAGACCAAAATGATGATTTTCTCGCAAAAGAAAACTGCAAATTTCTCTCTTTTTGTTAAACAGTTTGTCCAGTGGACGAGTTTTCGTATTGTTTCGGTTGTCCCTATGATTTTTAGTTGTCATGGACAACTGGACAACTGTGAGTATGAACCCTGCTAAAGCTCTTTAATCTGCAAAGGCTGGATACACATAACCTTACAGAGTAACATTACTGCAAATCAGGACAACTTAGTACATGGAATTAAATGATTTTTACTGCTCTCCAAATCAGGTGATGTAGGACGAAATATATGAGGTATATGCAAAGCATATGATATAATACAACTAAAAAAACATCACATCATAACTTACCACGTGTATACCTGGAGCTCATTTGATGGTAAAGCTGTCCTAGAATACTCATCTAACCTGTAAAATTAATAATAACAACATTAACAATAATACAATTGTTACATTTACCAGTTGTTTTTCCTCCAACCAGAAGTTGATTAGCACCTGTTCACACTTAAAGAACAGTTAAGGGCTAATCGACTTGGGGACTAAAAGGCTCGTTTCCATTGTTGAGTGTGTGTGAATGATTCACATGTATTTTTGGAAAAGAAAACCACATTACCCTAACTGTATCTGGCTTTAAGGAAGGTCAAATTAGC
>OMLO01003470.1_pt1 | contig 13006 bp, 6 predicted proteins | sample 1674811 | NCBI WGS metagenome assembly OMLO01 (sample SAMN06265003, study PRJEB25207) | coral metagenome | isolation source: Coral host | place: Mexico:La Bocana,Puerto Morelos, Mexico | collected 2008-11-13
GCTATTTCACACAGAGAATGATTATTTTTTGTAGTGTTTCAATAACTCGTTAAGCTGTAGAACTGTGGAACAAAACTGAACTACATTTGTAAACGCTATATTAACTCTAGAGGTTGGCTTGAATGCATCTGACATCCCTGCGCTTAGATTGTCCAGTAACTTGCAGATCTGAACAGAAATCGACTACTTTACCGTCAGCTAACACTCTTTTGGTCATGAATAAGCTTCAAGAAGCATATAAAATCTTATAGTTTACCAATAGAATTATGTTTTTTCATGAAGTGTTATAAAAATATCACTAAAAATATGTTTCTGTAATTAAAAAGTGTTACCTCTTATTTGTTTTCTAGCTGTGTCCTTATCCACGGGTTGCCAAAAACTGAGGCTAAACGAAAGCGTCAAACTTCTTAAGGACGAGTGTCACGCTCCTTCAACCGGTGTTACAACTGACATAGCTAGGTCTGTTTGTCAAAGCATGAAGCACCTAAGAGTCTTGCTTTTTTCCCCATATGGGAGGCTTGTCCATCGCTGGTTTCCCTCAGAATTTTATCAACCAATAACCATTTATTCTTCGATCCAGGGCCATGGTATATAGTAGAATGCTAGGATAACAATGGCTATCCATCTTGCCCCAATTGTTCAAAGGCTGGATAACGCTATCCACCGGATGAATCGCTATCTAGTGAATAGCCTGCGTTGCAATCGTTTCTGTGGGGTTTGGGAGCAAAGAAAGATCGAGGAACGGGAGTTTCGGTGTTTTTCCCGCGCGAAAAATCGAGCGAGAGACAAAAAATTCCTCTGCCTCGCGCACCATTTTTCGCGCGGGCAAAACACCCAAAATCTAGTCCCTCGGCCTTTCTTTGCGGAAACGCTACGCAGGCTATCCAGTGGATAAGTGTTGGCAAAACAAACTATGCCATCCGTTGGTCAGTGATTTATCTGGTAGATATTGCTATCCACCCTTTGAACAACTGGGGCCAGGGCTCTGTTGTTAGATAGCTGTATAACGCTATCCGCCAGATAAATCCCTATCCAGTGGATAACAAAACAAGCCGCGCTATCCGCCATATAGCATTATCCACCGTTGAAACAACCCGGGCCTGTTTTAGAATCACTATCCAGAGGATGACTTAGTTGGTTTCGTGAGTCCGCCCTCCCATCCAGACTGCTCGATTCGAGCCCTATGAATGCATTAACAAAAGTGGCAGTTGATTCATTGATTGATTGTCTAATTTATCTTGCCCATATTAGCCACCATGAAAACGCATAGCTCGGGTCACCGCACCGATCGAGAGGCATGGTGACTAATTCTTCTGCTGTTTTCAATCCACACTCGAGTCACCTGTAGGTCGCAGGTATATCACAAGAATTAAACACAATATTACGGTAGGAAATTAAACTAAATCTAATCCTTAAAGACTTTTCTCGCTAACAGAACAGTTAACACAATGATCTAGAAAGAATCGCCCCAACAAATGACATCGGTTACAAAAACTACCTCGACAGGCATCAAGAGAAAGTCGAGAAAAAGATCATCGATTGTAAGGTAAGGACTATTCAAGTTGAGATCACTGGTGTTATAATCTCGTTAGCTTTTTCATTTCTCACAGCATGTAAACAAACCGCTATCGTCTGAAAAGTTCTAAAGGGGCTCACGTTATTGTCGCCTGTGAAAGTTTCATCTTCACAAGCGATATTTATGGCGACTGTTCGAGCGGTGTTTTCACAAGCGATTTCGTTCACAACCTCTAATCCATTGTACTATCATGGGTCGCTATGAATTCGCCGATCGTTTACACAGGTAACTGAGCTCATCGTTTAAAAAACCTCGTAGGAAAGATCACTGAAGAATAGCTTGTTTAAAAGTAATAATAAGTCTGTGTAAATCTGCGCAAACCTTAAACAATGAATTTACAGGTTACGTCTGTCAAATTAAGAATTCCTCTGAGTTCAACGCCGAAGCAAGAACTGGACAAACTAATTCTCTCGCATAAACTGAAACATCTTCACGCTCTGATATTTCTAATCTTACTTAATAATTATAAGTAAACAAAAAATCACTTTTCACATTCAAAGTGGGCAGCATACAAGAAACAAATTTTGAAACGAACAATTTTCGTCTTGATACAAGGACCAAATAATTGCCCACTCAATATTTGTGTTGATTCTGCTAAATAAACTTTTATCTTGAAATATTTTATACACATTTAGTTTTGTTTCTGGGTAGGCACACAAACAGGGTCTATTTTCAAGTTTCATAACAATATTTTCACATCTGATAAACAGAAGAATCCCTTAGAAATCCTTGCTTTAAAATTCCAACAACTTTCCAACAACTCTAAAAGTTGTTTTCACATAAGTAACATAAATTCAGCCTTATTTTAATAAGCCACCTGTCCTGAGATGTAAAATGTAATATGTACTTCCATTTTAACGTGAAAAACCGGGGAAGTTTCTTGCACAGCCAGGGTGTGATGCAAAAACTCAGCAACAATTATGCGCTGAACGTATCATACATAGAGCGGAGCTTTGTGGTCGCTTTTGCAGATCAATACAAACCTTCTCGGCGTTACAACTAAAAATGACATCAAATCGAGGTCAGGTGCGGAAGGTATGAAAATGTCCAGCCCAACCTCGATCTGGCGCTATTTGTCGAAAAAGTCATTTTCATAATAGCATATCGTGGTGCAATCTTTGATAAATTTTCTATCTTGTTTTAGTTGAAAACTATAGTGTACATTTAGTGCATGTGTGTTTTACTCTTGAAGATAAGATTTATGTGGTTTCTGTAATCCCTCGACTCGAAGGGTTTAACTCTTCATTGCTAATAGAATTAAGAGTGAATTTCTAATGCGACTAACTGAGTCAATTGAAATACCACGTATCTACCCTCTAATACTTTTAATTTGCTGTTGAAGTTTTATTTCATCACAAGAAATTCTGCTTTCCGGACTCACAGGGAAACCATTAATAACAACAACAAACCCGTTTAAGTAACGAAATAAAACACACACAATTCTGCGACCAGCAGCACAGTCATCTCAGTGACACTAGTCCATGGACTTTAGTTTTCAACAGGCCTCAAAGTAGTTTAATATTTCTGTTCCGATTTAACTTCTAGTGGCCTTCAGAGCGGGCTCTTAAAGCCCACTTGAACAACTGAAACACTGTCATCTTGACCACGGCAAAGATTTTGCAAGCATTCAAGGTGGGATAGAGGAAGCAGCAAAATTATGACAGTCAGTCTCTTATATCCAAGCAAAATCTGGTAAAAATTGAAAGAACTATCTGTAAATTAATAGTTGACTAAACGAACATTTTAGAACATGTTGCTTCGTTACGAGGATCTCACAAGGTGCTAGTATTGAGTTGTGAAGTAGAGAGCATTAACCAATTACAGGTCACAACACACCCGCATAACCACCTGTTAGTATGGTCAATTGGTCATCCTTGGAGAATGTATCGTAACATAATGAATTGAGGAGTTCCCTATTCAGCCCTCTCACTTATACATCACGAGATCGCGAGAATCTAGTCAACGGGAGACGAGAACAATTTGATGAAGAAGTTTTTATAATTTTTTATCTACAGAGCAGTTCTCAGGCAACCCTTTTTTCATCCCACTCAAGTCTTGGGTTTAGAAGCTTAACTTTGTTTCATAATTAACTGCGAAGATCGTCTGCTAAATTAACGGTTCCTAACCGGGTCTTAACTTAATAACCAAGGTCACTAAACCTCTGAAGTGGCCCTACTCGAGAATGTTAAGAGGCAACGCGGCTTTGGCTTCTGGCTATGACGCACTTTGGTCAAGACGGTTTCAATCTTAAAACACTCAGCTGACAAATGCCGTGATCTAACTACAACATGGACCCCAAATATTTGGATAATTCTCTTTCACTCATAGCAAACGAAGAGTGCGAAATAAGATCATGTAGGCCTCCACGAATCGAAGAATTCCCACCTGATGTGTTTAACCAGGAGCAAAGATTTTATGGTGGTGTGGCGTTTCATCTTTTGGTCTGCCTCCATATTTTCTGCGCTCTGACAGTTGTCTGCGATGATTACTTCGTCGCATCGCTCAATCGAATAACAAAATGCTTGGGCCTCAAGCCAGATGTGGCTGGTGCGACATTTATGGCAGTTGGAAGCTCCGCTCCAACGCTGTTCATTTCAATAATATCGACATTCTTCACCGAAGGAGATATCGGGCTGGGTACAATAGTCGGCTCGACTATATTCAACACGCTTTTTATCATAGCCTTATGTGGCATCGGGGCCGGCTTGACAATGAGATTGAGTTGGTATCCTCTTTTTAGGGACTCTACAATGTATATAATTAGTGTATTAATTCTAATGGTCGCGTTGTATGATCGGAAAATCCACTGGTATGAAAGCGCCGCATTTTTTGTCTCTTATTTTGCGTACATTGTCGTTATGTACTTCAATACCAGTATAGAAAAATGGTCACAGAAAATGAAGGGTCAGTTGATTAAACGAAACAAAGAGGAAGATCCTGAATTCGACGAGCAGAATCAAGACAACGCGATGGACACTTCAGAAAGTCATCACTCTGATGAAGAGGAGAATCGTTTTAGAGTCCCTAAAGGATTTTTTGCTAAAATAGTGTGGATTTTCACACTCCCAGCCATAGTTTTATTCTATCTAACAATTCCAGATTGCCGAAAAAAGGAGTGGCGAAAGTTCTACCTCTTAACGTTCACAATGTCTGCCTTCTGGATGGGTGGCTTGTCTTACATTCTGGTCTGGATGGTGTCTATCTTGGGATACACTTATAGTATCCCAGAATGCGTCTTGGGCATGACGTTTCTTGCTGCAGGCAGCAGTCTCCCGGACGCCATCGCGAGCTTGGTAGTCGCAAAGCAAGGCAGTGGCGACATGGCAGTCTCCAATTGTATTGGAAGCAACGTTTTCGATATGTTATGCCTAGGAATTCCGTGGATGATCAAAACTACTGTTATCGCCCCGAACAGTGTAGTGTACATTCAAAGCGAAAACATATTTTTCACATCAGGGTTTTTAATAGCAAGCATCATTTGTACTGTTCTGTTGATAGCTCTGAACAAATGGCGACTAGACGAGAAACTCGGCGTGGTTTTCCTTGTCATGTATTTGCTGTTTCTTGGCGTAGCTACATTTATCGAAGTGTTACCTTGCTGTTAAAGCCGGCGATTAAATATAGTAAAAGTTTGGCTAAGCAGTAATGTTGTTTGTAAAAGCGCAGCGAAGGAATTGCAATAAAGAAATTCAGTTGTCTACTTACAGAGTTTATTCTCTGTCTACGAATTAAGTGAAGCCATCTCATATCAAAACGTCCTTCATAGCAAACAGCCTCTAAAGCAAAGTTGAATTTGGTCATGTGATGCATCTTCAGCAATTGTGATTGGTTGCATCCAAACCCGCTCAATTACAAGAACAATCAAATGTGGCCAATCACATCAAAGCAGACCTGAAAGCTCAAGCGCATAAAACCCATGCTAAGCGCGGAAAAACGGGTATTCTTTCTAATCAAAGTTTAAAAGGGCTATTTTTTGAACTACAAGCATGACAACTACAACTCATTAGACAGAAAGGCCACAGCTTTGGAAGAAAATTACGTATCTGTTTCGTGTTTGCCGAGCTCTGAATTGCTCCAATCAAGCAACAAAAAGATGTGTAATCTTTCTCCCCCTTTCCCTAAAAAACGATACTACAATGAACTCAGGTTCACAAAAACAGCAACAAAAAAGTAGATCAATTTTTTTTCTAAATGATAACTTTTCTTTGAATTTATCTTTGAAACAGGTGTTCTAATTTCTGATAACCAGATGAGAAGATAACCCAACAATGACACAAAAATTTCCAAGGAAAATCAGCATGCTGCATCACATCCGGCACGTAAAACGACACTTCTTCAATTGTAGCAGCCATACTATCATCAATGTACTGCAGTACGAGACACTGTTTTCACTGCAACAGAGGAGAAAAGGCGCCATTGTCATACACTCTTTGGTTTGTTTGTATTGTTTCGGGGCATTGGCCGTATTGTGTGATCACTATTTTTGTGCTTCACTTGAAAAACTCTGCAAACGGTAAGCAATAATAAAATATATGTTCACAATTAGAAGTATACCGACCGTTTCTAACTAGAATGACTTTTACGGTCGTCTTCAACGGGCGAGTGACCTGAAAAGTTGTGTAGAAAGCCAGGCTAGTCTTAATTTTAGCCCCGTTCTTTAATTTTGCGCGAATTGGTTTGAGGTAATTATGTTATAGTGTGTTTGCCTGCGCCAGTTAGAGTAGACTAGTTTTCGCTTCGTTCCTCTCCCACCAGGAATGGGCTCCTGCTCCCACGTAAAGTATTTTTTTAAAACCCTTAGAGCCGACTGGCTCATAGCTTATCCCCGGTTTCTGTGGCATGAAGCGGCTAGGAGTATTTCTACTCCCCCTGGACGGGATGCTAGTCCATCGCAGGTCATTCCCTCCGCAATTTGTTAGGTTTCCCCAACAATTTGCCGGTACCCAATTACACTCCTGGGTGGAGAGAGGCACTGTGAGAGTTAAGTGTCTTGCCCAAGAACACAACACAATGTCCCCGGCCACGGCTCGTACCCGGACCACTCGCTCCGGGGAAGAGCGCACTAACCATCATGCCCCCGTGCCTCCCATCCACATAAAGTATACTGTCCGCCAAAATTGGACGGTAAATTCGACAGTATTATGAAAAAAAAAACCAAACTAAAATACACTGAAGAAGAGTCATTTCTCTTTTCAACGCAGGGAGGGAGGTTAATCGTTCTACAGACATATTTTAAGTGACTGACTTTAGGAAAAGATCCGACGAAAGTGGATACGAATAAGAAATAACAAAGGCGAACAGTTTAAGGCTAACTCATGTTCAATATGGGACTGTTTTCCACAGACTCCGCATTCCAACAGACGTCGCGGGCGCGACATTTATGGCTGCTGGTAGTTCCATGCCCACTCTTTTCATCGCAATCGCGTCCGTGTTTATGGGGGAAGGTGATATAGGCCTGGGCACTATCATAGGTTCAACAATGTTCAACATTTTGTTCATATCGGCGATTTGTGGTCTGTGCTCTGGTATGGCCATATCTTTACACATGTGGCCGCTTTTGAGGGATTCTATCGCGTACACTGTTCATCTAATTGCCTTACTGATTGCTATCCAGGACAACATGGTTCACTGGTATGAAGCAGTGGTGTTTCCCTTCTTATACTGCGGTTATATAATTATCATGTGCTACAATAAAAGACTGGAAGGATTGTTCGAGAGACTGTGCTCAAGATTTTGCGATTTTCGCAAAGGATTTGAAATGGTCCCAATGGAGGACCCCCGGGAAATCGCAAACGAGGAACCTGCTAATGGAGACGGCACCGCAAAATCCGGGGGAGAAGAAACTAGTGACAAAGGAGTGAATATTGATGAGACAAATAAAGAAATCACTAAAAATTCAAATGAAGAAAAAGATAAAAGTGACTCAGATAATTCATCCTCTCATATTCAAGGTTTTTCGCCGAAATCGCCTTTCGAAATTCCCAAAACGTCTTTTAAATTAGTTATCTGGGTTATCATGTTACCGATCCAGTCTCTTTTCTTTATTACCATGCCCGACTGTCGAAAAAAGGGCTGGGAGAACTGGTACCCAGTCACGTTTGTTGTATCAATTTTATGGATGGCCATCATATCATACGTGCTTGTATGGACCGTGTCAATCATAGGCGAGACTTTCGACATCCCAGAATGCATCATGGGATTGACATTACTGGCAGCAGGCTCTAGTGTCCCGGATGCAATGGCGAGTCTGATAGTTGCTAAGCACGGTATGGGGGACATGGCACTAGCTAACTGTGTAGGAAGTAATATTTTCGACATTCTTTGTCTGGGGCTTCCTTGGTTTTTAGCCACGACAGTCGTTCATCCAAATAGCGTAGTTTTAATTCACAGCGGTCATGTCGTTTACACGTCTCTTTGTCTTTTTGGCACGGTTTTTGCGACATTGTTTGTAATACATCGAAGCGGTTGGCGCTTAGATAAACGCACAGGGTGCATACTTTTGATTACCTACGTTGTTTTCTTATCAGCTGCTGTTATTCTAGAAGCTCTTCCTGGAGGACCCGGTGGTCAGGGGGATGGGCCCAAGTTGAGTCCGCATCATCCTGGTCACGTGCCACACAAAGGCCTGGGACACCATAAAAATGCTCCTTTGAAGAAAGTCACGTGACCTAGCGTTGTTCCTCTCTCGAAAAGACCATGTATAACAAGGTTACGGCAAGTCATGTTGTCGCTGACTCTGCTCCCTGTGTATTTGCTTCGTTAAGATATGCTTTAGCCGTCCCATTGTAAGTCTCATATGCGATATTAGCGACCTTCAGATTTGACTATGAGTACAAGATTTAGTACAAGTGCAACTTTTAAATCTAGTGTGTGTGGCTTAGATAACCACTTATCACACCAATCTTGTTTCTAGGGTCTCCTTATCTGCTGGTAAACAATGGGAAGGAGTGACAGTTCTGGAGATTTAACTGATTTGATTTGCATTCGAAGTCAATCCCGTACTCTGATCTCAAGGTCGCTAATAAATGTGAAAGGTACCTTTACCAGTTTAGGGGCAAGTTTCTCAGGCAATCCGAAAGAGGACCAAAATAGTTTTTGTCTTTTTAGACCCACTTAAAGGTAGATGTAAGCTTGAATAAGGACAAGCCTAGGCGTAGTCTCCGTGCAAATTCTTGAGGAAGCAGGAGAAATGCTTTAGATCGTGTAGCAGAAAAACTCAGTATTAACACCTCGATTTAGTTAAATACAGCCAAAGATTGATTTATAAATTATTTATTAAGATGCTTTTACAATTCAATAAAAGTATATATTCTGTACACAGTCCTATTACATTATTATGACCATGAAATGTAAAAAATAATTTTTCTCTTTCTCTTCCTCTCAATTAAATTACTTAATTTGTTCTTTCTGTTCAAAAAGTGAACACGAATTTTTTTTCTTGATAATAAAATAACCAAGTTCACCTCAGTTCAACAGAGAACCATCGTGGACCAATTGCGTGGAATTCGACTGTCCTGTTTACTAACTTAAGAGCCGTAGACAGAAAGCAGCTGTGACTGAGCCGCAGTGTCCTGGAAAAATTATGTCTTTGATTAAATTATCTTCCTAGGTGTTTTCATATTATGAAGGTTTGACTGTGTTGCAAGGATTAATATAAAGCAGTTTCATGGTACGCCAAGTGGAAATCACGCTATCCTACTAAATTCACCAAGCAAGAATTGTGTCACAAGTGCGAAGGAGAAGAGGTAAAGACGAGTTTCGGTCTCTGTGCCATCTGAAAGAGAAGGTCAGTAAATTAAACGAAGAACAACTTATTACGTTACAAGCAGTGCACTGGTAAAAACAATGAGACAACCCTCGTTTTTTTTTGTCTGAGGGACTTTAGTTTCAAATGTGTACAGTTGGGAAGTGACTGTTCGTTCGGCAAATGTTCGTTAAGTTCCCAACTCCTTTGCACAAACTGCAGGCTCAGAATAAACGATTGCGATACTGATTCATACGTTCAAACCCAGTACACCTCTCTGCCTAAACTCTTTGAGAAAATGTAAAAAAATACTTTTCACTTACCTTCCGCTATAAACTTCAGAATCCGGGCTCAATATCACAGGTGCAACACTAAACAGAATAAATACTGTCAAGTTACAAACCCACACAAAACGGTATAAAGTACATTGCTATCTCGGCAGCGTTGCTCGGGCAGTCACGCAATACCTCACCAAATACACACTACAGAAGCATTGCGTGACTTTGCTAACAACACCTTCATGTTGAAGTGAAATATTGTGTTACGCGAGTTTAAACAAGGACTACATACTTAGGCAGTTTAAGAAGGTTGATCAGCTCCTGGGCTCGCATCAAAAGATCTGGGTAACACTCTGGGTCGGAAAGAAGCTCCTGGGAAAAAGGAACAAAAATGATTAACGATTTTAACCCAGCCCAGTTGTTTCAAAACAATAATTTTCGTTGCACAAACCCAGACTTAAATAAAGAAATATTACATGCAGAAATTGTTCTTCCGTGGTAACAACTCCTTGTCATCACAACTAAAGAAAACTTACTGGTTTCTGCCGCACCACTTTGCTCAAGCATAAAATAGCCCTCTGCATTACATCTTGACATCTTGATGCAAGCTGAAAGGATAAAAATAACCATGAGATCTCGTTATGTCTCTTAAACAAGCAACCGTTAAAATCTAAATCGAAAATCGAAAGATTGAAAATCGGTTTGACATCCGAGAGAGGCTTCGAAAATGAAGAAAACTGATCACCTTTCAGGAGGCTATTGTCTAGATGCACCACCAGATTCTTACAACTGAGTTACATAAAAAGAAATGTAAAGGAATGAAACAATTTAATTAATATTCTGATTCAACGCGTACCTTGGCCAAGGTTGTCATCAGCACTGAGACAAGTCTGCCACTGAAAGAAACCTGAGGAAGGAAATATACAAATATGACTCTGTGATTAAGAGTTCTCAGAAAGCCGTGAAACTCTGACAAAGTGATCAAACATTTTTATCCAACATTGAACATGTGTCCTTTTTTCCATTTCTATACTTTCCTTGTCGATGTTGCAATTTAATCAGTATAGGACATAAATAGTGCAATCATAGAAATCTGAAATTTGAAAGGAACTGGCTAAGCGTTTGATCACTGTCATTTCCGCAAACATTCTTGAGAAAAATGCTAGAAAAGGGAGCGGCTGAACAACCAGACATTCTTATTCTACACTGTGTTGGATGAAATTTTTCTTCTTCTGGCCGGACTTTAGCAAATGAATGATTTTTACCTTTCCTGGTGCATTCTGCATTACAACTTCATATGTTAAAGCTTCAAAAGCCTAAAAAACAAAACAAAGTTTGGATTAAAAAGCAATATTACTATTTGATTTCATGGATACAAACATCCACAGCTACACGACGGATGAAGACAGATGAAAAAGGCAATATAACTCCAAAACAGATAACTTGTAATACATACCTCGAAATATTGCACAATGTTCTGAACGGTACATCCACTGTCATGCGAAGATGAGGCAAACTCGCCAATCACCCACACCTAAAAAGGAACAATTCGAATAACTTTTTCATAGTTCAAAATTTTATCCTAGTTTCAGCTTGAGTTTTAGGACTTTTCCATCGATAATTGACATGTTTCATTTATGATTTACATTCTTATCCAATAAAGATTATCTGTCTATCTATGAAGTCCTTCGACTGTTTCACATGACACTTGCCACTGGCAGGTTCAACCCAACCTGAGAAAATCAGAACCAACTGCAATATTGCTTGAACAAAATACAAGTTAAAGGGCAGACATGTGTTTTAAAGACTTAGCACTGTCCACACTCCGCCGTAGGAATTTTAAAACGCAAACAATCACCGGTAATTTTGGATTTTTGTTTAAGGAAAATTCGGGCAGGGAAATCACATGATTATCACGTCGCCATGGGTTTTTAAAAAAGAGGTTTTCAAAACGTTTTCCGTCCACCCGAAAACGCAAAAAGCCGGCGGTTTCCGCTAGAAAAAAAAAGCTGCGTTTTCAAATTTCTTCGACGTAGCGTGGAAGTGGCCTCAATAACGAGGAACTGCGCTAACAAAGGAAGTGGAAGTACAAAGCATGTACTCAGAAAGGGCTCACACAAAAAGCCACAATTTTATCAAGAATCACAGATTGTTATTTTACAGAACTTACCAAGTGAACGAAGAAGTTCTCTTTGGCTGGTCCAAGATTTTTCAGTCCGCTAACAAACTCCATGATATCCTGTTGAAACCTGACAATCAGGTTTGGATATTTCTGGCACAACTGTACAAGCCGCTCTGACAACAATCTACAAGACATAACATTCACTTGCTAATGTGAGTGACGGAAGATCACGTATTGTAAACAAGTCAAGGGTGCTTCTACCCGTTAAATGTCAGTATTTAAAAGAATCTAAAGTTAAGTTAGGTTAGTTAAATTAGGCAAGTTTCTCTATAAAAGACCCAAGGCCAACTGTAAACAAGTTGTCAGACTCCATTCATATTTACGTTTACAGAATATTTATTATATCATTTGAAGCTTTTCACATAGTCCATTTCTCTTTCTCGCGTTTTCAATTTTTGTGTCTTGTCACATACGTTTTGTGACGCTTAGTACATATTTCTATTTTTCAAATTCTCATGTCTTGCTTGTATTCATTTTAATCACTTTTTAAACTTGAAAATGATCTCAGAGAGATTGAAAAGTCCTTTTTATCGTTAGTTTTTCTCCTATTTTAATTATTTCTGTCTGTGTAGAAATAAGAATGTCATACTCGTGAATCTCTTTGCGGTAGTCTTGTACAGGATACAGGAGGCCGACTCTTTCAAGAATGACAGGCACCATGCAACTGGCTGTCTCCTCGTCTGCTTCTTCCAAGATGGTGGAAAACATCACGCTAAAGACGAGTAATAAAACAAACACGGAAAACAAACACGGTACTATGGCAAGAGGATTGCAAGCCGAGAAAACTAAACTTTATGAAAGAAAGCAGGAAAATTTATTTTAAAGCTTATTAAGCATTTCTTACTTTAATAGAACTGGAGCTATTTGTGCAGATACAACAACTCGAGGCTGATCGAGCCTGTCCTCTAACAAGGAATGAAGTGTTTTAAGTCTGCAAAACAAAGAAAAATTGGAAGGTAAGCTTAAAGACCTTAAATGTCTCAGTACCAGATGGTGCTATGACTGCTTTCTTCGTGCACTTCACAGCTAAGCAACTAAGTACGATGAGTGTCGTTTGCTTTCGTGTGAAGCACTTAATGGTTACTGCTTACTACGATGAAACTCCCGTCGTGTTAACGTTGCTTACCATAAGAAACTACAAAAGCACGTGGAGAGGCGCAAAGCACGGGAAAACAGTCATGGCGCAAGTCATTACTGGTTTTGACTTCGCATCTGATTGGTTTAAA
>OMLO01003471.1_pt1 | contig 13006 bp, 8 predicted proteins | sample 1674811 | NCBI WGS metagenome assembly OMLO01 (sample SAMN06265003, study PRJEB25207) | coral metagenome | isolation source: Coral host | place: Mexico:La Bocana,Puerto Morelos, Mexico | collected 2008-11-13
AAACCAGGAATAGACCCATGCCCCTCACCAGCTCGGTCGTGACACAAAGGTATCAAATTTCAGGTAGTTTTGTTGCTGGCAAAAAATTCAGATGCAGTGAAAAAATGTCAAAGTTTTCTTTGGGACAGCTTCAATTTTACATTTTTGCAGAAATAGTGTTCGGGGTTAGGTGCACTTTAAAGCAGCTGCTTTGACATTCTCTTTTCATCTGCTTTTATTTGTTGCCAGAGCCTGGTCAGTCACAGGGACTGACTATACAAGTATAAAAATCAATTAACATTTTCGTGATTTTTAATCTTGCTTTATATTTTAATTCCTGAATGATGTAGCACATTTATTGAATGTGAATTTCTATCAATAAAGATAATTTGAAAACAAAAATGATAATTTAAAATTAATAAGTGACTTCTTTCTTTTGAATTAACTTAGCACATGGTAACTAAAGTTAAAGCATTCTTTATTGAAGGTCGATGAAGACATTGGTGAAGTACTTAGCTCTGACATTGAGAGTGATGATAGCCCGGTAAAATCCTATCAAACTATTTATTCTAAAATAAATGCCATCTTTTAGTGTGAAACAACGTGAAGCTGCAAGCAGTAATCATTATGCGTTTATATAGTTGCTTAATATGCTCTTGGAAATACAGATAAAATTATTCAGTGTAAGATATCTCTTAACACTAAAATGTAATAGTTAACATTACCAACTGAAGTTAATTATACTTGTTATATATGTCTTAGTGATTGCAAGTTACATTGTATAATTTAAATTCTTAGCCATAAATTTTAAAGAAAAGTAACAAAAAATGAATTAACGACCTCCTATCTTTAAGCTGGTTAAAACTTAATTGTGATGATTTATATGGCTGATTATTTGACATTAAATCATTAACTGTTGCCCTACCATTGATTGAAAAGTATAAGTCTTCTGGAGATTAAATTATGTTCTAATAACTGCATGAGATGATGTATTAATTTTTATATTAATAATAATCAAATGGATGCGCATGCTCTGGTTGGTCAATCAGCTTTGGTATATTGTGCCAGTAAACTCATGGAAGTTTCATGCGTTTTCTGAATTATTATACAGAAGAAATAGACCACAAGTTTTTATGGTTTATAAGCATGATAATAAAAGTACTTGGGATGTTGGAAGAACACTCGAAGAATTCGTAAATCACTTGCCTGCGGCTTGTGATTTATGAATTAATCTCATGTTCTTCCAACATCCCGCATGGTTTATCAGCCTATAAATCATAAAAACTTGTGGTCTATTGTTTAAATGAGGCACATTAACATTTTCTAATAAAGGTGAATTATTAATTAATGAGTCTAAGAACTCAGAAGTGCAAAATAACAAACCCAGGAGTGATTATTCCTCAGACCAGCAAAGGAGTCACACTGTCTGATTCTTTTTACTTGCATGCCAGTTTAATATAATTGTTACCTAACCATTTTAAAGTTGATCATCAACCAAAAATTTTCTTCAGAAGATAATTATTGTTAAGATTCAAAAGTTGATTCTAATTTGGAGGATCAACACAAACATCTGTTACACAAGATTAATTATTCTTGCCACATGACTGAACATTTTAATTGAGAACTAAGTTATTTGCATTAATTAAACTTTATAATCCCCTCACCTTGGTGTCTTATTTTGACAGCCTTCAAGTCCAAGACCAAGCAAGATTCCACAAAGAAAGCGAGATGACATTTCACAAAGAGTTCGGGATGAGAGGTCCATCAAATCTGACAAAAGTCAGCAAGACTCATTCCTTGAAAAACTGAACTCCAGCAAAGAGCAGAATTCCTTGTCAGATTCAAGAAGGGACAAAAGTGGAAAAAGGTAGCTTGAAAACTTGTGTGGTCTGTGTGTTGTGAGTGGGGCACTGGAATTATGACATGTCTACTGGTTATGAAAGGCTGTTAATTTTTCAGCAATACTCAGCAGAATCATTTGAGGACTAAACAGTTTGATATTATTATGGATCTCTGTAGAACATGTTGGCCACTCCCCAGCTAATAACGAGTCATGCAGTCATGGTTTACAGCAGATTTATCTTTGATATTGTACTTCCATGTTATGGTCAATTGACACCTGTCAAGACTTGGTATCTGCTGACCAGTATGTTGTGACCATACCATGGGCTCAGGTTAAGAGCTCACTGAGGTCAGAGTTGACTGCTGACCAAGTATTGGTTTTTAATTGGATAGCATGCTCATGTCCCATAACATAACAATTTCTTGACTTTATTTACCGAATGGTTTTCAAATTATTTTTTTATTGCATGACAATGCAAGCCAAGAATACAAAATAATGTTTTCCACTGCTTTTGGGTCATGGGCTCCTGGTGTAGTTTGAACTTATTCAAAATCAAAACATAAGGTAAAACAATATAGAAAAACTCGCCGCAAAGTTACACAACTCAAAGCAAAATTGTTGCTTATCCTGGATAAGTGTAATTATCCTGGATAAGTGTAATGGGGCTTTGAACAACAGCCCAGGAGCTCCATGCTTAAGCTTGGCATGCAGGATTTCATGGTTAGGAACCTTTAAGCTTCTCATAATTTTTCTTAGACCATAGCCTTGTTGATGCTTATATTTTTGGCATTACCATTTGATTAATATAAGACGTGTGTGCATTGTCAATTACATGTATAATCTATTCAACACAGAAGCCCAGATGTCACCATTGGTAGTGATGATGGAGATGATATTTTTGCTGATTTTCCGTTAAAGACAAAGTGAGTTTGTGGCAATATGCTATTCAGTCTTTAAAAAGAAAATTAAAGCCGTTAGCAAGTTGCTATAACCCTGTACCACTCCCAGAAATAAATACAAAATGACACATACTTTTTGTTAGTAATAGGTGTTTTTAAGTTCCAAAGTTAGCCTCGGTATTCATTGGTTCTAAATACTGAAGTCTATAGATAAAACTCGATTTGCTGCTATGCATTATTTCATGTACTGCAGCTGCTGTTCTTTTAAAGTTATTGAACCTGGCCACCTGGCCATACTCGACAGTCAGGAATATTGCTTACCATTGATACATGTCTATTTTTATTGCAGAGAAAGTGAGAAAAAGGGATTGACAACAGAAACAGGTAAAAGGAAATCACATTAACAAGAATGTGGTTTTACTTCTTTTTTTGCTGATTTTTCATGTTCTGAAAACAGAGTATCTAATCACAGGTTAAATTTTCGAGATTTTATAAAGTTAACTACAACCTGTACTACATAATATCGAAAACTGATACCTATAACAGGTAACTCTTTTTTGTTTCAGTATCCAAGTCTGCTGGCGGGCTGTCATCTCTTAAGGGCGCTCCGTCTCTTGGCAACAGTGGATTAGGCTCATTGAAAGGAGCGCCACCATTACCAGGAATGAATAACAATAACAGAGGTGATTGATTCAACAACGATCTAAACTAAATTTTATATCGTTTGTGTTAATTTGTTTTTTAATTGGCCTGCAGTTAAGACTTGTTGTTTCTTACAGAGCCCAGTAAATCACCCAACTGGCGGGACCTCGCCGATATCGATAGCAAGATCAGTAAACTCGGATTCGGTAAGTGAAAAGGCTGAGCGATGTTTGTCTATTGAAGTAGGCTGCCATCAGTCTCTCTTTTCCTCGAAAATCCGTGGGTGAAGAATGCAAAAGAAGTGAGCGTGCGACCGTGACGTGCGAGCGTGACGTGCGAGCGGCGATTCCGCGAGTTCCAAAGACGGCGGTACTTGCAGGTCGCGGCATCGCCGCTCGCACATTGCGTTCTTATTTGCGTCCTTCCACGCGTATATTCGAGCAAAAGAGAAGTACTTTTGAGAGATTCTTGCTGATTGGATCTCTCTCTCGCGCGAAAAGTTAAATCTAGTTACGACCAATCAGAGGTAATAGAGCTACTTCATTCAGAATTCGAATTTAGGAGGTTCCAATCTTGTCCCCTGAGCCCGCGTATTTTCGGTCACCGGTGGACGAAATCGAAAACCGGAACCAGAAAATGCTCTTTCCGTTTAGATTGTGCGCTTACGGTTTCTGAACATGCCCAGAGAGAGAGAGATAGAGTTAAAGGAGAGAGAGAAAGTAACCGCTGTAAGTAATGCTGGCTCGCCTTCTGATTTCTCCCAGAAGTTTCGATTTGGTTCGAGCCGCTAAAAACAGGATCGCAGCTTCTGGTAACTAGAATTCGAGCAAGAGATGAACTGACTGAGCGCACATTGAAAATGGCGTGTAGTGACAAAGATGATAACAACTAAAAATTGTGGGAAACGTTTTACCCAGTACACCAAATAGTTATCACTCTTCTAGATTTATTGATCACTTCGTCACGTCCAAAACAACAAACATAACAGACTCTAACACAAACGAAGCCTCTCATTTACATATCACGTGATTCCTGACAAAATTCCCTACTAGTTAATTTTCTTTTTCCTTTCTTATTTTAAACCTTTACCTGAACAAAGCTTCCTTTATGCAAACCGTTGTATTTGTCAGATCTTCCAGATGAGGAGAAAAATGGCGAAGCCAACGATTACAATGACGATTATGAGGATGACTTCAATCCGACCAGGTGAAGATTGTTTAATTGTAATTTACTACTAGCTTTATATTTAGTATTTGTCTTTTCACGTCTTTTTCACAATTTAGCCTAGAAAACCCGAACTACGTTCTACAGTAGTTCGAGATGTCAATAGTCTTCTCGTGCGTGACACCCGAGTCTCCCCGCAGTCCGCAGCAGAAGAAAATAACATTGAGTGTTGCTTATTTTAGTTCATTTATTAATTTGTTATTCCATGGGTTTTATTAGCGTTTTCAGTAGGTCAAAACTTTTTTGAACCGAACTTCTTTATGGGCATTTTAAACTTTCCTCCAGAGGGTGAAACGATGTCACAGTCTGTCAATTGCCTGGTACCAGGCCCCTAAGGAAATCTCTGATAAGTAATTCTCTGGTGTTTCTTGTTAGTGACTTGAGCATTCCTGAAGACATTGATGAGCAGTCATCGATGAGCAGTCGTTTCCACAGCGGCAGCGCCAAGGTTTGTTATTAACGTTTAAAATCAGAGTTTAAAGTCAGGGTGAAAAAAGATGCAATCATCTTTTTCATTCAGGAGGGAAAACAAGTATCTTTTTGCTGTACTTTACGGTCTTCGGTTGAGAATAAGCTGAGCGAACAGTGCTCGGTACGAATGATTTCAACTTTCCTGTACCTTAGTTCAAGACTTCCTGTATATTGTTAATCCCAAGTGTAATAATAAACCCAAGTTCAGTAATCTCGGAAAAATAAGACTGTGTTCTTTTTTCGTTCCGTGCTTTACGACCGTCATACTATCACAATATCAAATGAATCTAATTACTTTTGCCTTGATCTGAGTTTTACACTGAAACTTGCTTGTCTTCTTGTTGACAGTTGGACGATCTTCTCACTACAGACCGGACAGTGTCGCAGGCCAGTGATGGAGATCTCGATTTCGCAGAGGATATTTTGAACTTTTGAGAAACAGTTCTTAACGAAGTGCGCATTTTATGGCTTGGCTTAAACGTGTTTAGTGTGTTATACGCAAGACCCTTCTGTATATTTTGAACCTTAAATCACTTGGCGACTGGTAGAGTTCCTGAACTATCGTGTAACGTTTTTGTACACTCCAGTTTAAAACTAAAAGCAAAAAGTTGTGATGTCCTTTTGACTTCTTTTCTTTTCCGAATATCAAATGTTAAGTACAATTATAGTCCAAGTTTCGTTGTAGGGGTAACTGCGTCCATTTAAAAGGTCTTGTAAATATGTATCTAGGTCCAAAACTTGTCTGTTGTTTCAGAACAGTTTGGTGTGGCATTGACATCTTGATGCAATGGAATGTTCCAGGCTCTCGGTCAGTGGGGACGATCGGAAAGCGGGCAGTCAATGAGCGGGATCTGGAACGGGTTATGAAATCACGATCGCTTGAAGGCTATCGACTTCTCAAACCTCCCAATTACTGAAACCAAACTAGTTTCCCTTGAGTTTCTCTCACTGTAGTTTTAATCCAGTATCTCCAGTCTCCGACTTTTCGAACCAGTTTCTTTTCCTCGGGAGATGCGAGAAATCAGGATTCAACAAGCCAGAATTCCATTGTAATTTATAGCACTTTCTGACATCCTAATTACTGGAAGACTCCGGAAACTTTCCAACATAAAGTCAGTGTCCAGTTTTGATATTTTTTGCATTTAATTTATTTACGAAAAAGGTATTTTATTATGTACATAGATCTACGTACATTGTACCTGCATATGCATTGTATATTAGCACATATGTAGACGCGAGTGACAAGGAGCCTTTCTATGCTGTGAATAAAGCAATTTTATTCGAAGAACACTTGAGGTCTGTTTTGAGGGTGGATGGTCACACCATTTTATACTTCTCTCCACTAATAAAAGCACTGTAAGCAACCTGACATTGAAAATAACTTAAATTTTATTTGACTGGGACGAATGCCTAACAGTCGAGTATGCCCAACCTCGTTCCCAGGGCTTTTTCCTTGAAGGTGGAAAAGCCCTGGGAACGAGGTTGGAGTATGCCCTGAGAGGCTGTAATTGACGCAGACTCCCGAACATGAACCGAATACTTTCGAACATAAACCGAACATTAATATCCCACGACGATTCTCGAACATTTTCGGGAGGTTAGCTCCCAACGATTACAGAATTTTAACCGATGTTCTTCACATCCATGGACTGTACAGTCCAAGTACGTAGGAAGTAGTCAATGGGTGACGCTTCGTCTTTCTTGTCAAGATAAAGTCGTCTTTTATACTCGACCCGCTTCTGTAACTGTCACAGCAGGTGAGGGCTCGGGAAAGGGTTCATATGGCTCTGCTCTCTTAAGATTGTCTATTTACGGTGACTGAGAAGAAATACTTCATTGAGATTGTCTGAGAGCAAGCAAGGCTTGTTTCTTTTCTTTACCCAAAAGTCACCCAAAACAATCACTAAAAATTTACTTTTATTAATTGATAACAAGTTTTGAACTGTTTAAATACAACGTTAATTTAATATAAATAACTAAGCTCTTTACTGTATTCAAAATTCATCCTTTTGTTGCAACACCTTGGGAATCAAAGGCATCCCATGACCCAACAGCGGTACAACTTCGTTCATGGTGGTATACGAACAAGAACATATAGGGAACTAAAATTTTTATGATAACATAGAAAACACAATGCCCAAAAAACTAAAATAGTTCTCGCTTCGTTGTTTCCATAATAAATACATAAAACAACAGTTGGAGTAACTACATTGGTTTCAGTTCATTGTAACTGCGCGGAAATAAAAATTACCATGGATCGTCCAAGAAGCAAGCAAGGGCAGGCCCGCCCTTACAGAAATGTCGCACAATTTAAATATATAAACATTGAATGGAACATATAATGAGTCAGGTAAACAATTGAAAAAATAAAGCCGTGTCGCAACTACTTTCGAAAAAAATTAATTAGGCCCATCTGCTTTCGAGGCGCTACGCTAATCGATTTATCTAAAAAAAAACATTCGTTCAACGTAGTCGAACATGTAGTTCCAAGTGGCCACTGCCAAGTCTTTGCAATCAACCCTTATTGTCTTTTAGAACATACACTTGCTGCAAAGACGCCTGACCAGGCATTATAAACTGCAATAGTCCCGTTGACAGCCACCGAAACTACAATAGTTCCTTGTTAACCGCTGATAAGGTGCACATTTCAAAACTACGTATGATTTCTGTCTATCCAGAGTTCACACCCGAATGGCAGGGTGACGGTAAGTCGGCTTTGATTGCTAACACCCACCGCAACAAACTCTTTATGAAAGCATCTTGCTACTTTCGATAGTGATAGAAATACTGCTCTAATAAGAAAACCTAAACATTAACAGCTACACAACTACACCAGCGACCTTTGGTTCTAAATACTTAAACTCAGTACTCCTCAGTTAAAATTACCTGAACAAAAAATATCCTACCTAATAAATAGTCAAGCTTCCAAGTAGTGATCAAGATAACTATGGTAACTGGTAGTCCAGCTCTAGCCCCCTCTGTGTCACGCAACGCTACGCTTTTAGGGGACGGTCCTTTCCCAAGAGCGTAGCGTGACAGAGAGAGGGCGAGAAATGGAAACCCGACCAGTTGTCAGCATTTGCACGAAATTCCTACCCTTGGGTATTACATGCTTTCGTTTCCGTGGACAAATAACCTGATATTCGGGTATGAGCTTTTAAAAGAGGTAGATTACACGAGTCGCTTTCATAACAACAAGCTTCGAATACCCAAATTAAAATTCAAGCACGATAAAGAACCTCTAACAGTATAATCCCAATTTACCGAACCATCGGTTTCTGGAACTAAGTTTCGTTTCCCAGGGAGGTTCTAGAAATTGGACTTCTAATGTACTTCGTTGTAATTCGTCCTCTTGAGCTTATATTCAAAGCTTATATTCAAAGCAGAACTCATGTTAAAAGATAAAAACTCCTACACCTAGAGCCAAATCATCTCGTTTTAGTCATGTAAACGGGGCGGTTTGGACATTCTACATTTTATAATGTCGTATGCATGCACGATATTTTTTTTCTTCGCTCGTAAACCGCCGACAATAGGCCTTGCTTTGATACAGACCTCTCTGCATTTGTCATGTAAATACACCTAATTTGCATTAGAACAACTTGATTTACACAGCAAAAGTAGTGACGGTCTGTATCAAAACAAGGTCACCTCTCGCCTCGCTGCCATTCAGAGACCAGGTCACTGAGCAGACAACTGTAAAATGGTCTATTGTAGTAAGTATTACAGACAAAACATGGTACAAATCACGCAGTATTCGCGTAAAAAATGCTATAAAAGTTAAATAATTTTCTGTAGAAGCTAGAAAAGTAGTCTGCTATTCTATACAGGTATCAAAATATTCTCTCTACATTTTAACCCTCTTTGTTTTGTGGTCCGCTGGCTTGTTTACTTGCAGCCAGTTTTTGACTTTCTTCCTTTTTAGGGACCTCAAACTGGACGCTTTATCATATCGCAGCGCATGGGAGCCTACACACAGGCTCGTTTTTGAGCATCTAAATGCGTTATAAGCGATGCTGCGAAGTGGAATGCACGGAAACTCCACGGAGTTTAGAGCCTTCCATTCAAAGCCAAACACGGACTATTGCGATACTAGCTACTGGTAACAGCTACGGTCTTATCACCATGGAGCTAAGATCTTTATGGCAACTGTCCTCGCTAGTGTTTTCCCCGCTATCACTGTACACACTGACGTCATCGTACAGAGGATTGTAGTAGTCTTCTTCTACGTCATCATCTAGCCCCATCGCCGCTAGCACGTCATAGTAAGGGTTGTCGAAGGCCAACAAGTAGCCCGTATTGCGACCAATCCATGGTTGAAGCTCAAACTCGGCTTGGTCTTTGTTACTCTTCTTGTATGCGGCAAATCCACATTTCCTCTTGTACCGTCTCCGTATGAGCGCAAACAAAGCTAAAATGACCAGTATGAGGAAGAAGCCTGTGAAAGGATAAGCATGCAATATTACAAGTCAAAATTTTAATCAATCAGCCAATCAATCAATTATCAAGCAATGAGTTAGTTTAAAGCTCGGTAAATTTCAGTGAATCCGTGAGTCCGTCGGTCGTCATTAGGTCTCTAAAACAAATGTTAAAAACACTGCTAAGACTCGTTAGACGCAGAAGAACTACCACGAACAACTTCCATTTTGAAGAAGGTTGGGAGTGCTTATTGCCCAAGACATGGCTGTGAACCACATAACATCTCACCAATCACGGAATTCTACCAGGTATACTGTAAGTGCCAAGAAACCTGTCTAGTAAAATCATTCCCAACCCTCACCAGCTCAGCATACTCACCAACAGAGACGCCAATGATGAGAGGGAGGTGCATCTCCATTGACGAACCAGGCTTGTAAAGCTTCCCTGGGTAGTATTCAACTACAAGGTACGACGAAATATCCCCGCTTGGTACCCTGGAGAGAACCTCATCTACATAGTGTCCATCAACCAAGGTAAAATTATCGAGAAGAACGCACACAACTCGAGTGGCGTTGCCCATGTCTTCCTTAACTACTGACTGTAACTCCAGCAAGCGCACCATGAACACATGTTTGATTCCCCCTTGTGACATCCCCTGATCTCCGTCCTCGCTGATAGGGTTAAAGGAATCATCCGAGGGATTATCAGGGTCGGCGGTAGTTCCGTTGTCTCCGTCCAGCACGCTGAGACGCGCTTGGGTTACGCTGCCTTCTTCGTCGGACTGAGTAGTAGGCTCTGTATCGTAATAGAGCTCCATCAGCTGTTCCAGTCCACGCTTAATGTCCCTCTTCCGCACCAAAAGGCTGAGATCGTCTATGCTGTCGTCGACGATCAGACTGAACCGTCCTCGGGCCAGGTCTAAGCATATGCCGTTTATGTGATGGCAAAGGTCACTCGCTGAACACTCGCAAGCTAACTTGCAAGACAGGCCGTAACGATCCAAAGCGCAGTCATCTAGGCAAAGGTAACCTTGGTAACCAGGAGAACACGAACAGTTGCCATGCGCCTTTTCGCACGGACCGATCACGTGACTTGAACATACGGGGCAAAGCGTATTGCAGTCCTTGCCGTAAAACCCATCTTCACAAGGCTGTTAAAATAGAATGAAAGACATTTACGTCTTTTGCCTTTAAATAGAAAAACAGCAGAGGTCAAAACAAGCCAAAAAAGAAAGTGAAAAGATTAGGAATGATCGAGAAGGATTATTAACGACGAACTTCAAAACTTTAAGCTGCTTTACGGTTAGGTGTGAAGAAATCTACTGTATATGTTCGAAATTATTATTATTATTATTATTATTATTGTTATTATTATTATTGTTATTGTTATTGTTATTATTATTGTTGTCAGGTTCCCTATCACTAGTCCTCACTTCCGGTTTGGTTTAGTCCGACCCAAAAATTGCACCAAAAAGTAAGATACTTACCTCGTCACATCTGACCCCTTTGAAGCCGGGCACACACAGACACGAGCCTGTCTTGGGGTCACATTTAGCGCTGTTCTGCAGGTTACAGTCACATGAACTGTTACAATTCACCCCAAATCTTCCACTGGCGCACTCACGATCACAACGGTCACCATAGTAACCCGACACACAGTGGCACTCGCCAGTAAAGCGATTGCAGCTTGCACCATTCCGGCAAGCGCAGGTGGACGCGCAGTTCACACCAAACCAGCCCTCGTCGCACGCCTTTTCGCAGCTCCGACCCTCGAATCCTTCCGCGCAGGCGCAGGCGCCTGACACGTGATCACACACGGCACCATTTTGGCATGTACATTTGTGGACGCAGTCACGACCGTACTTTCCCTCGGGGCACACACTCTCGCAAAACACGCCCGTATATCCTTGCAGGCACGTACATGTTCCATCAGCTACTTCACACGACTGGGTGTTCGACTTGACACACTGGCACGCGTTACTGCAGTTCACACCGTAGCGATCTGAAGGGCAACTTAGCTCGCACGATTTACCGTGGTAACCAGGTTTGCAGGTACAACTCCCGTCTGTAGAACTACAAGCGTAGCTGTTCTTACACGTACACCGTAACCTGCAATTCTTACCATAATAACCTTCAAGGCATCGCTCCTCGCACCTAAGACAAACCAGAAGGGCGGATATTACTTATTACAGTCATACTACAGTGGAATCCCGCCCCACGACTACCTCGGTAACACAGTGCACACTAAAAAGATAACGCAAACGCTAACTTATTTTAGCGTCCATAAGCTAGCAATTTCTTGCGGCTACTTGCAGGGCGCATGAGGTTCTCTGTGCTAAGCTGTCCACACAGCAAGAACAACTGGACCGCAATTTTGTTTTTCTAAGAAAGGTTGGTGTCCCCAACTCCTCTTTTAGAAAGAGAACTGAGAGAACTGTCAGCAAGACATTGCCCCTTAATGTAATAACTATCTGTAAGAGCTTGATACAGAACTAACTAAGCCAAAACAGTACACAAACCTAGCAGGAAATAAAAGTCGAAATCTTACTTGTAACCATGGTATCCAGGTCTACAATTGCATAGTCCTGTCACAGAATCGCAAGATGTTTCAACCTCTGTGCCGTTTTCACTGCACTGACACCTAGAGGCACACTGCATTCCGTAGTAACCAGTAGGGCAGCTTTCCATGCAGTTCGCGCCATACCAGCCCGGCACACAAGTGCACGTGCCATTCACGTGATCGCACGATGCATTATTCATGCAATGACATTTGTTCACGCAGTTATCTCCGAACCAGCCCTTTGGACAGGCTTCGACACAGTTTGGACCTTGGTATCCAGGTGGACAAGAGCAAATCCCAGACGTTGGATCACATGACCCGGGACAAATGCATCTAAAGGAGAAATCAAAATTATGAGTTATTAGTTAGTAATAGAGAATGCATTCCTGGGCTTCAAAATCTAGAAAAAGCTGCGAACACGGACACCTAGAAGCTTGGGACCAAAATAAGTGACCAGTTATAACGTTAAGGATAACAGTTATAACGTTAAAGATGGCTTGTTTTTGTACTAATGGTCCAGTAAGAAGAGGTGTGCACCTTCGGGAATGCCCGCGTGCACCTTCGGGAAAGCCCGAACGCACCGCTGGGAGTGAACTTGTGCACCTTCGGGAGAGCTCGTGTCTACCTTCGGGAGTACTCGTTAGCGGAGGTCTCAGTCTTATCCCCAAGCGCCATAGAATTTCGTTTTAAAACCAGAACTAGGAGCGCGGGATTGGTTATACAGGTGAAACGAAATAGTCTCAAGCGCAGCAGTCCCACAACTCGAAGCACTCCGCGCCCAACAGATCAATGTAGATACATTTAAATTCGGACTAAAACAATAGCCTAAAACAGTGGACCTCTGCACGAGGGTCTGGAGATTAAACCCTCATAACTCTATAATTATTCTTTTTATCATCATCATCATTTATTTGCCACTTTTAAATTAAAAACTACAGCATTAACAATTAAGTGAGGGCGAGGAGACCTC
>OMLO01003472.1_pt1 | contig 13004 bp, 13 predicted proteins | sample 1674811 | NCBI WGS metagenome assembly OMLO01 (sample SAMN06265003, study PRJEB25207) | coral metagenome | isolation source: Coral host | place: Mexico:La Bocana,Puerto Morelos, Mexico | collected 2008-11-13
AGTATTAAACTCTCGTACAATTTCAAGTTCAGTGGTGTTGATATACGGCCAAGAGTCTGTCTTTATTGAAGTTACACATGCTGCACTTTTGGTACCTTGATTAATAATTATTTTGAACTGAATATCTAACTTGGTAAGTCTCGTTGAATTTTCAAGGTAATCTGCCTCTAACATGATGTGGAAGGACCTACGGTATAAGGAATAAGCTACAGTTTTAAAGGAACTTTCTAGCCCAGAGGGCAAATGCAAGGTCGTTTTTGCCACTATGGTTTTGGGAATGGGTGTTAACATTGCATCTGCAAGAGAAGTGATCCACATTGGTCTGCCAAGATCAGTACGTGAATACTACCAAGAAGCAGGTTATGCAGGAAGAGACAATAAACGGTCTTGTGCTATCTTTTACTATATAACCATGATATAGCTGCCAACAAACCAGGGATGACGGAATACGTGAGGTTATACTGCAAGAGGACTGGATGTTCGCAACTCCCTTTGTGGTTGTAAGGATTATAATTTGAAAGTGCACACAAAAAGTGCAGCTGTGGCTGATTCTTATATGGTTGAGGCAAGAGTCTGCAGAGAGGATACCACTCTCAAGATAGGTAGAAAAGCTCCAAAACTATTTTACATCACTGGAAAAAAAGTAAAAACAAGTATATCCAACAACGACCAGGCTGGCAGTGCATTAGCAAACACACTGAAAGATATAGTGTCTAAAAGAGAGGAAATTTCTTCTGTCTTTTCAAATGAGCAACTTTTTAATATTTTCGAATGCAGTCACTGAGGAAATTTTACATACAATTTTAGACTAGATACTGGAGTTAGAAACAGATACAGTGAAAATGTCAGCAAGCTGGTCCAGACACTATGGGTTTTTTGGGTTGTTGGGTGTTTTTCACTTTGGGTGTTACTTTTAAATGACTCAACCATGTGAAAATATTATATGCACTGATTATGCCCTCAGTGTTCAGTTTTCTGTATGTAATTGAATTTTCATTTTCAGCTTTTCCAAGGCAGAAGTGAGGGGATGGGAGAGTCTCAATAATAGCGAGACAGGTTTTAATCATTTTAATCCCTTACCTACATTGTTCTATCAACCAGAGGCTGCTCAGCTTGGAGACCTGCTGCGGTTATGAGTACGACTGGACATGAAAATCATTGTCTCCCCCGGATTTTCAAGGGCCGTCGAGAATGCACCGGACACCACAAGAAGTGTGGTGCTTTACCAGGCATGGAACCCTATCTCCAGACAATCTGATTTCAGGGTGGCAGCCTGTTAGATAGAAAAGAGAACTCTTTCCAGGGCTCCCGCAGGCGTCTCCGGGTTCGGTTGCGTTGCCGCACCTGCCAGCGAGTGGCAATATCCGTGTTCCGGTTCGGGAATATTGACCCGATTGCCTTTCGATAGGCGGCCCAACAGGATCGGGCGCTTTGACACGGGACTACCCTATCTCTTAGGATCGACTAACCCATGTCCAACTGCTGTTCAAAACAAAGCATTGCAATGGCCGGAGACGGTGTTGACGCAATGTGATTTCTGCCCAGTGCTCTGAATGTCAAAGTGAAGAAATTCAACCAAGTGCGGGTAAACGGCAGGAGTAACTATGACTCTCTTATGACTCTCTTAAGGGTTGAGCCTTGTCAAGTGATAGAGTCGTTCCGAGTCAAAGGAGGATTTGAGATAAACACTGCTGAGACAGACTATATGTGCAAAGACGAAATATATTGTTCGGGTAATCATCTATCACTATCTAGCGAGAGTCCTGAGTACCTGTTGATGAAGTGGTGAAAAAACTGACCGGGCTGGTTACGAGTGGCAGATTGTCACAAGTAGCCGAACCGAGGACAACCACTCTTCTGAGGGGAAACCAATACAACCCTAGGGTACGTTGTGTGGCTTAACCACACGCGTGCTTAATTATTGTCGTTAACTTAATTTTATTATTTTAGACAGACCGGCCACTGCTGGTCCAGGCAATAAGCACCCCTATTTTTAGAGACACCACCCCACGAGAGAGAGAAGCAACATGTCCTTCGTGTGTCCCGACTGCTCGCGAGCATTCGGCTCACAATGAGGACTTACCCTACACAGACGAAGGGCTCATGAGGAGGCTTTTCACGCGGAAAACCTGCCACAACAACAAGTGAAGGCGCGGTGGGATGCAGAGGAGCTCTGTATGCTCGCGAACCTAGAGATTTCCTTAGATGAACGTCCCAGGGGACAGGAGAGGTATTAACCAGATGTTGGTAGAACACCACCCCAGACGCACACTTGAGTCAATCAAGTGCGCACGGAAACCACGCGTACTGTCGGGGGAATGGGCTTCTGACTCACCTCAGATTCCCATAGCTGATCTGACTAACTTTTGGAGGGAGATGTTCACCACCCCATCTGCTGAAGATACTCCGTCTTCGACATCTGCTGGTCCTACCCAATGGAGCCTAGTGGCACCCGTCACCAGTGATGAGCTACTTGCCACCCTAAAGGGTATGAAGGATGGAGCCCCCGGTCCTGATGCCAGGAAGCTATGTGACCTAAAGGCCATCCCCCAGACTGAGCTCCTTTGCCACTTCAATCTCTGGCTGTTAGCGGGATACCAACCTGCCGCTCTTAGACAGGGTGAGACAGTCTTCATCCCCAAGGTGGAGGGCACGCGTGATCCGGCACAACAGGGCCCTATCACCATGTCCGACATGGTTGCAAGATGCTTTCACCGCATCCTGGCAAAACGCATGGAGAACTTCTTGCCGTTTAACATCAGGCAGAAGGCGTTTCGTGCAGGTTACGGCACAGCTGAATCAGTTTGTTTTCTCCAACAACTGATCCAGAAACACAAAGACTAACTGTCGCCGTTAAACATCGCCTTTGGCGATGTCAAGAAAGCGTTCGATTCGGTCTCGCACCAATCGGTCATCCTGGCTGCAAAAAGCCTGGGTGCGCCCACCCTGTTGCTTTCGTACTTATCCGAACTCTACTCAGACGCATGGACCATCATCCATGTGGGTGGAGAACGGAGTGAGGTGATCCGTAGCAGACGAGGCGTTAGACAAGGAGACCCTATGTCACCCCACCTGTTTAATGCAGTTATTGATTGGGTCATTGAAGACCTTGACCTGAGCATTGGTGCCCTCATTGGTGAAGGGAGGACGAACGTATGCGCCTTTGCAGACGACCTCGTCCTCATTGCAGCCACACCACTCAGTCTCCAATCCCTGCTGGACTCTCTGGACCGGGCCCTAGGGCTGGTCGGCCTGGAGATCTCAGCGGGGACCAACGGAAAGTCAGCATCCTTGCGGATCGATATCGATGGTAGGGCAAAGAGATGGGTTGTGAATACACACCCGTTCCTCCGAGTAACAAGGTTGCCGGAGGATGAGGGGCTGATCCCGACTCGATCACCCAAGCCCAAAAATACCTGGGCGTCGAGATCTCCGCGGGGGCCATCAGAGCAAAGGCAGCAAACAAACTGCGAGAGGACTCTCAAACCTCTCCGCAGCGCCGCTCAAGCCTCAATAGAGGCTGCACATTCTAAATCACCACCTGCTGCCAGTGCTCTATCATGAGCTAGTCCTGACACCCTTTCCGGACAAATTCATGCACTGGCTTGACCGCAGTATACGAGGTGCGCTCAGATCCTGGCTAAAGATGCCCAAAGACACACCGGTCACCTACTACCACGCGGAAGTGGCGGACGGAGGTCTCGGGGTTCCCCTGCTTAGTCAGACCGTGCCGCTCATGAGATCCAAGCGGCTAGGCAGACTAGGTCACTCGGATGACCCTGTGATCTTGGCGATGGTAGAATACGTTGCAGCTCGACCGGGTTTGCAGCGTCATCTGCAGGCTAAGAAATATGGTGACTCGCTTATAAACACCAGGGAGACGCGCCTCGCTTATAAACACCAGGGAGACGCGCCATGCTGCTCTGGCTGGCCAACTCCATCGGTCAGTTGACGGACGAGGCCTGGCTCCATCCGCAATGGTCCCAGACCAGCATGGGTGGATCCAGAACCCACTGAGCACCACCACGGGTCGATCGTTTGTAGAGGCAATAGCGCTCCGAGGCAGCCTGCTGCCCACAGCTTTACGTGGTTCTAGGGGGCGTCCCGACGCCCCCACCGCTTGTGACGCCTGTGGGAGACCGGAGTCACTTGGACACATCCTCCAGGTGTGCCCCCGATCCCAAGTGGAGAGACAATTAGGTCGTGCAGCTGGTCGCCCGAAACGCTAAACGGAGGGGCTGGAGTTGTATGGTCGAACCAACCATCCCCACTAGGGCTGGCGTCCGTAGGCCGGACATCGTGCTCTACAAAGGCACGGGCCCTGCGTGCATGATCGACACCCAGGTGGTGGCCGACAATGCCGACCTCTCCGTTTCCCACCACCGCAAATGTGACTACTACAATCAAGTCGAGATCACTTCTTGGGTGCACCACCAGATGGGAGAGGAGCATATTATATACTCGAGCGTCACGCTGTCGTGGCGTGGCCTCTTGTCTGGCGAGAGTGCAGACTGTCTACTTAAGACAGTGGGGCTCAGTAAAGTCACCCTCGCCCTCATCTCTCAGGTAACCCTAGAGATGGGTCACAGAGTGTACCGACAGTTCAAAAGGTCCACTCTTAGAATGTGCTAAGCCCCCCAGTCGTGCTCATATTCTACGAGCACCACCGTCGGGCATACTGAGCCCCCTAATGGTGGTCGTCCAATCTTTTCCCTCTCTAAGTTGGGGTTCATATATAATGCACAGGGTTAAGCTTTCCCTCCAAAAAGCACATAATTGTAGATGCACAATTTAGAGTAGCCAAATGCCTCGTCATATAATTAGTGACGCGCATGAATGGATTAACGAGATTCCCACTGTCCCTATCTACTATCTAGCGAAACCGCAGCAAAGGGAACGGACTTTGCAGAATCAGCGGGGAAAGAAGACCCTGTTGAGCTTGACTCTAGTCTGACCTTGTTAAAAGACATGAGAGGTGAAGAATAAGTGGGGGTCGGGGGGCCTCGCGGCCGTCCGGCGACGGTGAAATTCCACTACTCTTATCGTTTTTTTACTTGCTGGATGGAGCGGAGGGGAACCGCAAGGTTCACTTTCTGGACTTCAGCCTTTTTCCATTTTCGGCTGGAGATGGTGATCCGAGTCCGAGACAGCATCAGGTTAGGAGTTTGGCTGGGGCGGCACATCTGTCAAAGGATAACGCAGGTGTCCTAAGGTGAGCTCAATGAGAACGGAAATCTCATGTAGAACAAAAGGGTAAAAGGTGACTTGATTTTGGTTTTCAGTAGGAATACAAACCGTGAAAGCGTGGCCTATCGATCCTTTAGCGTTTATGAGTTTTAAGCTAGAGGTGTCAGAAAAGTTACCACAGGGATAACTGGCTTGTGGCAGCCAAGCGTTCATAGCGACGTTGCTTTTTGATCCTTCGATGTCGGCTCTTCCTATCATTGCGAAGCAGAATTCGCCAAGTGATGGATTGTTCACCCACCAATAGGGAACGTGAGCTGGGTTTAGACCGTCGTGAGACTTTCACGACTTTCTTATATTTTGCAAGTTCCCTTTTCACCAGGACAGCAGCTCAACATAGTCCTTTTTCAAGTGGATGAGCAAACTGCTCAGACAAAGATGGATGGATTTTTTTTTTAAGGGACAGAGCCTTCTGAGATCCTGCTTGAGCAGTGCTTTATCTTTCTCTTAACGCCTATGGGTATGAGTAGTTGACTGAGAGGCGACACTGTTTATCTCAAGGTTTTCAACAATTTTCCTTTAACCCCCAGAGGCCTTCTTTCCTTTGCTTTTTGTCTTGTTGCTAACCATAATTTTGATTCCTGTTTTGTTTGCATTCAGGAGTATTTTGAAGAAACTCTGCTTAGATATTTACCTGATGGATTTAAGCATCATTTCCGCATGACAAGTGTAGCCACGAGAGTGGAAATTTATCCGTTTTTGGTCGCTTTTTCTTTTTCTGCTTTGTTGTTAAGGGTTATTTATTTTTCTTTTTTTTTGCGTACCTTTATTTTGTGCAGTTTTTAATGCAAATTAGTGTTTTCACGTCGTGTTATGTAATCGTTTATTGTTTAGCACGTAACCTCGTTAAGTTTATTCTTCTAGTTCAAATTTCCGTTTAAAAACGTTGTAGTTGTTTAGTTGTAGTCAGTCGTTGTCAGTTCCGGAGTGCCGTACAGATCTTGTAAGTAATCTCGGTTTTTCTATTTATGCTGTTTTTTCGTATCGTTGTATTTTTCAGTTTATTTAAGTTCAAGTCGTATTCATTAATTTCTGTACTTGTTATTTTGGTTAATTGAATCGTTAGAATTAAAAGACGAATTCAAGAACGTACAGGAGTGTTATTTACAACAAGTGAAGTTTGTGAAGTTCTCGCAAACCGGGCAAATAGCAATAAGAAATTCGTGTGGGTGACCATTCATTGCTCTACAAAAGCAAATCATAGTGTTTCATGCGAGGAGCGACATTTCATGAATTGTCAACGCAAACACGTTGACATAACAATTTGTGAAAAAATATGCGGAACATTGAAGGTCAGTCAACGCCGCCATCTTTACCTTTAGCCAAGCAGAAAATAATGACGTGTTCTTTTCACGTTAGTTCATTGTTTACAAACTTTCCACTTAATGAGACAATACAAATTTGTATTGACAAATTGTATGCCCTTCCCTAACCACCAACATTGCCACGCTCAGTCTTTAAAGTTCTGCTGGAGTTTGTTATTTCATCTTCGATGGGCAATACTATGACCAAACTGATGGTGTGGCTATGGGCTCTCCTTTAGGTCCTGTTTTGGCCAATATTTTTGTGTGCAATTTGGTTCATACGTTGACAATACAGCAACTCAGTTTTTCCACTACCTCAACAACTGTCATGCAAATATCAAATTCACGATTGAATTAGGAGATAACAGTACGAACCCTTTCCTGGACAACCTCATCAAACGCCACAGTCATACTTTCTCAACATCTATTTACCGAAAGAAAACCTTTTTTCAACTAAACAAAATGGGACTCCTTCACTTCGAGGAAATAAACAGTAAAACTCATCTGAACTCTCACTTTTTGTTGTTTCCAAATCTGTTCCTCACCTTCTCTTTTGTGCTCTTGTTAAATGAACTGAGAAACGTTTTGTTGCAAAATGGATACCCTACTGGTGTTATCAATAACAACATCAACGATGTTGTGAGCAGGCAGCAAAACAAAGCTAAGAATCTATCTTCCACAGTCCCCAAAAAGGAAGTCATCTTAGTTGCACCGTTTTAGGGGTACAAAGCAAAATGTTACCAAACAACTGAGAACCTGTGTTTATAAATTTTATGGCTGCATTAACCTTAAGGTTATTTTTGAAGGCCCTTCTTGCATCAAGTCTCTATTTCCTTATAAAGATAAAATCAACTGTTATCAACAGTCAAAAGGTGTGTACAAGGCTAGCTGTTGAGATTGCCAGGATCTCTATATTGGAAAAACTTAACAAAGATTGCATGACAAAAAAACATGGAACATTTTAAAGCGTCATGAGCAGCTGTCATCCTTATGCTACTGTTGACGACCTCTCATCAACTGGTCAGAACTTAAAATAGGACCACTTTGATATACTAACAAAAGGTCGGTCAGACACACTGCAAGATAAAGGAGACTCTACTAATAAGAGAATTGAAATCGACCCTAAATGATACTGTTAGTAGTAGAAAGCTTTATCCTTATTAGTTTGCATCTTTTATATGAAAAGTTTATTCGTCAGCTTCTGTCATTGTTATTGTTAATTAGTCATTTATTTTAAATTTAGTTGTTAGTTAACTATTCCTTGGATGGGTGCCAACTGGCGTAAAGTTCCAGGTACTGCCAGCTGATTCACAAGCCCAACCAAGTAAAGCACCTACAGTTCAGTGGCAAGTGTTATTTTCTGGGAAAATGAATAGTTTACCGATGTAATCTTTATGGAAAAGTGTTCAGTTCTGGTTGAAAACCACAGTAAACTGAGCTTTAAACAAAGGTGGGAGCAACCAAAGCTTAAAGGCAAACTGAAACTTCCTATCAAAGTACTTGTCTGGGTTGGAATCTCCAAGAGGGGACCAACATAACTGATCAAGTTTGAGGGAATCATGGATGCACAGTTATGCGTTTATGAGATCCTCACCGACAGACTGCTTCCATTCATCTGAACAACATTCCCCAACGGATATCACTTCCAGCAGGATAATGACCCAAAACATACCAGCCATCTTGCCAGCAGCTTCATGGAAGACCAACGTTTTGTTTAAATGTGAATGTATAGTCCTTTTTTTTTAAAGATTCGTAAGCTTTATATCCCAGTAAACAAGTTAAGAACAAAAACTTTCTAGGGTGGAAAATTTAAGCGCATTCAACATTTTCTGAACCGTTTTGCTAACAGAACAAACAAGCCGCTGTACACTGTGGTATTGCTTCATTGTAGTTGTTTCAACTACACCAAGGATCCATTTGCTGAAGTCTGAAGGTCACCAGGATAACACCGAATTTGTATACATGAGCACAAAAACATTTTCTGAATCGGAAAAAAAAAGGAAAAAACAAAAACCCCTTGTGTAGCAGAGTTATAATTCATCAAGTAAAAGATGAAGAGGGCGTTTCGGATGTGCTGCTCAAACAGCACATCTGCATTAAAACACAAAAAGGCAACTCTATTATTCTGAAACTCAATAGGAATCATAAGTAGTTCCCAAAAGCTATTTCAGCAAATGTTTGCAACACAATTTAATTGGGGATTGTTTATAGCTAAGGGAAGTAATGGCTGCATATTTCATGAAAAAGTAAGTTGATGCAAACTTCAGGTTGCCTATATTGGAGAAACTTGAAAACTTTTTTGATTCATTCCTTTTGCATGAACTTGCATACCTTAAGTTAAACTTGGACTAGACCAAGAAATATTGAAGTTAACATTATACTTGACTATTTTTGTAAGCACCTTTGCCGCTGAAACCATTCCTAACAGGAAATAGGAAAATTTATGAAAAAATATGTTGTTTTATCTCATCATCACTTCGTGTAGGGATCCCATGAGATTACGCTATCCAGTCACAGAAGTCAATGCGAAACCTTTCCCGCTCGGCGGTGGACGTGTTTCTGAAAACTCCACAGCTTCCAGTTTTTCTGCCTTTCTTCATAGAAAGTCAGGGTCATTTCAGATTATCAATATAAATATCTTTAAAACCACACCATGCCGCAACCTGCCATGGTTTCAAACATGAACACAGCAGAATTGCTGTCACTCAGCTGAGATGTAGCTTTGCTGAACTCACCGAGTTTGTCAGCTGGTACTATACAGGCCTCTACAGAGAATGATACACAAACAACTAAACCAAAGGTAAACTTGTCCTCTAGTACTAAGGCTGCTGCAAAAATGGGGTTAACGGCAACTAACACCGTAAAACTAGCGCCAGAGCTCCAGTTAAGCGTAGTGCATGTACAAAGATGGGCACCGAAGACCAGCATCAAGTAATTCATGGTTTGAACGAACTTAAAGACCTCCAATAACAGTATCTCGATTCGATGAATTGCATGATTTTATCGGTACCATCTGCAGTGCAAGTTATCACTCAGTCTAAGACATCTCGTAAGAGAAAGAGACGAAATGAGCAACTCGGAGTCCATGGATGTTGAACACTCCGTTCATGGGGAAATGGCAGGAAATTTGCTTGATATTTCCACCGAGGTCATTGACCTCCTACCTACAACAAGCCGAGACTTCTAAGCAATCCAAGACCTCGAAAACTGACGAGGATGAAGTTCTTGGCGAGCTCTCTAAACTGTATGAATCAGAGGGAACAGTAAGTGTGCCAATAAATGCTAAATTAGCTTTGCTTGTTGACAAGATGGACAAAACAAGCTTATCTGAAGAGAAAACGAAAGAAAGCATGAGAAATACAACAGGCCACACAACTGTGAAAACTTGATCAATACAAGAGTCAATCCAGAAATCTGGAGCAAGATTAGATCTTTTACCTGTTCTCCAGATCACAGAATGCAGAAACTTGAAACAAGTCTCATCAAAGCATGATTCTGATTGTCAAAATCGTAGATAAAATGTTAGAGTTGAAGTCTAACTTCAAACCTGCATCTGAGACCAATGTGTCTGCTTTTCTTCAGCTTTCACTTGATTCTCTTGCCCTTATTGGAAACTCAATAAATGAGGTCAACTTGACTTGGATGATCAATTCAAGCAACTCTGTAGCTCCCAAACACCAGTTACAAAACTGCTATTTGGCGACGATTTACCAAAATCTGTGAAGGAAATCTCGGAAAACCATTAAAGTTGGTGCAAAGGTTTCATCAAAGCAGTCGAACCATTTTCCTAAGCAGCAAAAAAGATCAAACTCTTCACACCATCAGAGGCCTTTATTATGGAAATCCCAAGGATCTGAGAGGAGATCAACTCCGGACCCCAAAAGGAAAGGGAAATCAGAACAGCAGCATTAGACCACCTAAATTGTCAGGCGAGTCTTGATATTGCTGATCATGAAAATAGCTCATTATGTGTACCATCCGTTGCAGGTAGACTGAAGCAATTTCGAACGACATGTACATGGCAAAGTATAACTTCAGACAGTTTTGTACTCAATGCCATAAAACGAGTCAAAATTGAGTTTGCTACTACCGGTAATCCAGAACAAACAGTCACTCCCAGAGGATACTGTTTTAATGAAACTGAGGTCAACATTATTGACATGACAATAGATAACTTCTAGAAACAGGATTCATTGAGAAAACAAAACACTCTGAAGGAGAATACATCTCCAACACTTTTGTTTTGGCGTAATAAGGATGGCTCATATCGCCTAATTCTTAATCTGAAGCATCTGAGTCAGTTTGTAGAATACCATCACTTTTAGATGGAAAACCGTAAAAGTGCTATCACCTTAATGAGTCCAAACTGATTATTGATTTAAGAGATGCTTACTGTTTGTGTCTGCAGACAAAGACAATAGGAAGTACCTCAGATTTACATGGAATAATCAGTTGTTTCAGGTTATGTGTCTTCCAAATGGCTTGAGTAGCGCTCCCAGAATTTTCACAAAATTGATGAAGCAAGTATATTCTACTTTGCGTTGCAAAAAGTTTCGAAAATGTGGGATATATAGATACAGACCTCAAAGGGAGAACCTTTCATGACTGTGAGGTGAATATAACTAACACAGTCAAATTGGGTTGACCTTAGAGATGGGAAAGTCAGTATTTATTCCTACTCAGTGTATTACCTTTTCGGGCTTTGTATTTAATTCAAATGAAATGACTGTCTCATTACCACCAACAAAGGCTATAAAACTTCAATCGAAAGCAGTTGAACTGCTCAGCACCCTTTCTCCAACAATGAGAGCTGTTTCAGAGGTTATAGGCCTTATGGTTGTCAGTTTTCCTGGTGTATGTATGGACCTCTTTATTACAGACAGTTGGAAATAGAGAAAGTGGCAGCTCTTAAACAAAACAGGGGGAATTTTGAAGCAACCATGCAAAATCTGGCCTTCATAGGTAATCCCCAACTCACAGTTTATTCTGATGCCTCCCTGACTAGTTGGAGGGTGAGTTCTTAATGACATATCTACTGGAGGACAATGGTCTGAGGATGAGTCAAAAAATCATATTATTACCTTGAGATTTTAGTATGCTTTCTTAGCCTGAAAGCATTCTGCTAAGATTTACAGAATTGTCATGTCAAAGCAATGCTTGATAACACAACTGCTATAGCATACATCAATAGCATGGGAGGTAGAAAGTCTCAATGCAATCAAATTACCTGGGATCTGTGGGTTTGGTTTTCAACACATAACATATGGCTAATTGCAGTACACATCCCTGGGAAACAAAACGTTTTAGCAGATAAAGAGTCAAGGGAAAAGCACTCTGACATAGAATGGAAATTGAATACACAGTTGTTTGAAGGTTTTAACAGCACATTGGGGCACCCCCTTAATAGACCTTTTTGCCTCCAGAAAGTCGAACAGGACCAGAGCCAGGGCAAAATTATTGTACCACTGTGGACAACTCAAGTTTGGTTTCCCAGGTTATTCCACATGTTGACAGACTATCCAATTACTCTTCCAAAAGGTCCAAGGACACTGTCACTCCCATCCAATCAAGAGAGAGTATATCCTCCCCACAAGAAACTTGCCCTCCTTGGATGCAAATTATCAGGAATTCCCTCACAATAAAGCATTTTGGAAAAAGCTGCCAAGTCATTATCCAATCCTGGAGAGGGAGTACACAAAAACAGTATTCTGTATACCTCAAGAAATGGATGGTGTAAGGAGGCAGCGTGGCCTAGTGGTTAGGGCGCTGGAGACTGAGCCAAACAAAATGGCGAAACAGTAAATGAAATTCTTGCTGTTCAAAAACACAGGTCTTTCATACATCGCCACAGCGAAATATGCAATTGTTATTACCTTGCACCCTAGTCTGTTAATTTTGCAGAAGTAAACATTTGAATTTTTGCTGATACGAGCGGTCAGTCTATTCTCAAATGGTCAAAGTCAAATCTTTCTGTCATTTCTGTTTATTTTCTTTTTTGGCTATTTTTTTGGGGTGGTCCGTAGGGGGGTGCGTGGACCCTCCGTAAGGTAGTTAATGGACCGCGTCCGTAGGGGGGTCCATGGACCAGGGGTCAGTGTTATCGGGGCACCAACGCAGCACGTACCTGGCTTCTACTAGAAGACGTCCACTTAAAACAAGTGTCCGAAATCTTCATTGAAAGGTTTGATGCATACAATACCGCTCCAGTCTCACATTACACCTTTACAGAAGAAGAATTGCAAACCCTGACATCACTCAAGGATGACTTCATTAAGGATATCAACGATGCCATCCAGAATGGGAATGTTCCCTCCAAATCCATGAAGAATGACTTGCTGCAGAGAGTGGCCACCAGCCTGCATGTTGAGACTTTTATGACTTAATGTTGTGATTTATTAACGAACGAGAACTTTAGTAACACTTGGCAATTTTACGCCTTTTCGCGCGCGCGTTGAC
>OMLO01003473.1_pt1 | contig 13004 bp, 7 predicted proteins | sample 1674811 | NCBI WGS metagenome assembly OMLO01 (sample SAMN06265003, study PRJEB25207) | coral metagenome | isolation source: Coral host | place: Mexico:La Bocana,Puerto Morelos, Mexico | collected 2008-11-13
TCGTAAACAAACTACGCGAAGCGTTCACCACCAAGCCTCGCTTTCATGTAACCAGAAAAGGTTTTGACGTCATCACGCATAAGTTCTATTTAGCGCGATAAGTTTTCTTGGCAAGTTGCAATGTGGGCACCCAATATACATCGTGCTAATGCCAGTAAGGAGTTGGCTTCCCAGAGGCAAAATGCTTGCCAGATACACGTTTGCTGTTAAACACGTCTTTCGTTTCCATGTCTCCGCGACTGATCGCTTTGATCTATTTTTCTCTCCGCTCTGTAGTCAGTTCTTCAAATTCTCCTTGTTGGATACCACTGAAGGTAATCGATAAACTCCAATCAGTTTATCTCGGCCATTTCTACTTCAACAGCACAAAAACTACGCAAAGAACCGATGTAAGCTTGTTTTGTGACTGTGATCTCTCTATTGGGCGCGTTTGTTTGGGCACCAACGTGGCGGTTAGCAACCGTCGTCAAGGCAGAAGTCACGTGGATGAAGACCAAGAATTGAAACCTACAAGTTCACAATTATTACTCTTTTCGATGACTCTAACCTCAGCGTTTTTCAAAGCTTCTGCGAAGGTTATATCTCTCCTTCATTTGGGAGACGTTAATTGTAATTTCCATTCAGAAGAATCGCTTCCCTTTCAAATTTTTCTATAAAAGTTTACAAACAGTGATTTCAAACTTGCTGTTTTTGCCACATCAGCTTCCGATCGTTCTCATAAAATAAAACTATAATTTCCATAGCACACAAGCGTATCAAATTTAATAAAACAATTATTCCATTCGCGGTTGTTGGATATGAGATTAGGTAAAGCCAGCTCAGCGATGCGGGCCTCCTTAGCTATCTACCATCTCATATCCAACGCAATATTGTTAAATACCGATGAATACATTTCTCTTCTTGGTGGAGCGTCCAGACTGTGTGGCTTGACGCGGTTTTTTCGTGCCCCAACTTTGCTGAATTTACCATCAATTGCTTGTAATTTTTGATAAGCAGATTTGAGACAAATAAACGTCACGCTAGTGGCAATATTTACGCCACAACGGTGAATGTAAATGGAAAATGGGCGCGTCGAGGCAGTCTCCAACTCCATATGGGAAATGGAAAAAGATGAAAAGCAATTTGTGTCTCAATATTTATTTGTTTTTTGTTTAAGAGACGATTAATGGCTAATGATAATATAACCAGGCTGTTTCTTTCTCAGTTTGCAGATTATTAACATTGTATTTCTTTCGTTTTTTACAACAACGCCTACAACAATCACTCTTACAATAGCTGAATGCTTGTTTAAAACAACGACTGGCCTATGCTGCAGCATACCATTCATTTATGAAGGAGTGACATACAACTCGTGTACTACAACTGATCACTATAGGCTGTGGTGTTCACTGGACCCTATCTTCGATTACAGTAGTAGTAGTTGGGGTGAATGTAGTAAGCATTTAATTAGATTGGTTTTGTGATCAACTAAACTTAAGCGTCACTGTCCGTAAGAATCAAACAAAAACCGCCCAATAGCGGTTAACATTGTATATTTATCGTTCTTTACTTCTCTGGTCAGCAACGCCTACCACAATCTCCCCCACAACAGCTGAGTGTTTGTTAAAAACAACGGCTGGCCAATGCTGCAACATACCATTCAGTTACGAAGGAGTGACATACAACTCGTGTACTTCAGCTGATCACAACAGGCTGTGGTGTTCACTGGACCCTATCTACACTAACCGTTGGGGTAATTGTGGTTAGTATCAGATTGGTGTTGTGATTAAGCCTAAGTTGCTGAATATATCAATAACAGTTATTATATGACTAGCTCCGTGAGCGGGCAAGATGAGCCGACTGTGGCGCTGTGATTGGCTACCGAAGCGGGCAAAATGGAGCTATCTTGCCTGCTCGGATTACGGGCTTTGCCCTGCAAGGAAAATTGGTGTTTTATTGGTGTTTTTCGATTATTGATGTCTATATTTTGGTGCACACCCACGCTCCTGACGGGTTTGTATAACGTAGTCGGAGCCAAATTCAAAAGTTCCAGAAGTTTTGTTTTTGGCATAAGTTTATATTCAAGAGAAATAATATGATAAAGAAAAAGAGCTTCGACCACTTGAAATTGTACCCCAAATATGAATTTGTGTAATTTACCCCCCCCCCCCCCCCCTTAAGAATCCTATTATCCCACTAAATTCCTCTTTCCCCCCCCAAAAAAAAAAAAAACAAAAAAACATATTCAATTGTTTTGATCACCCTCGTTCCCTGGCTCTTTCTCCTCTGCCTCCGTTTGTCGTTGGGATAAACACCCTGGCTGCGGCTGGTCATGTGACCACCTGTGACACAAACTTTTAACTTTCACTGAGGTAGAGTGAACGCATAATTTTTGTCTATCTCAACTGAAGCGTCTGTCTGTCTGCAACGTACTGTCTATGCTTCATACAGGACAAACGAAATATATTTGTACGTATCCAGCGTAATGAAGCACCACTCTGATTTCAAACTGTTTCATAGCATGTTGCCTGAATTAATTAGCTTCACGGCATATTGTCCGCTATATATTATAAAAACGATATTTTATTAATCAGTTTGCAAAATGTAATTCTTCGCTATAAGGAACCGTGTTTTTACACTCAACCTGATGCAGATGACATATAACCGCGGGCTTATGTCAACAGACGGTAAATCATTTTGCATTACTGTAAAACAAATGCAAGTCAACTCGCCGGCCATGTGACAGAAATACTCTTTAAATTCAAAATACCGCACAAAGAAAATAAATAACTTCAGAATGCAAAGATTCAAGAGACTGATGCGCCAGTTTCACTTTGATTCGAAACGTGACGTTTTACATCAGTATCAACCGTCGAAAATGTTGTGCTCCATTCGGCTGCCGAATTTCTTTCTGAACGAACTTACATATTATGGAGACGGAAAAAATAGTGTGACATTCTTCATCGATAGAACGGGTAGTTTCTAGCGACTGCTCAAGGTTTTGAAACCCACCAAGTTTCCCAGAGCAATAATCGAAACACTCTGCCACCCCACCCGCAACCAGGGTGACCAGCCGCAACGAGGCTCTCTCCCAACGACAAAGCAAGGCAGTGGAGAGAGAGCCTGTGAACGAGGTTGTTGATCGATTTATTATCGGTAACGGAACTCATTTTAAAACTAATGTCCATTCTTCTTGTTGTCTTTTTTATTTTTCCTTTTTTTTCAGCATGATGGCCAAATGACAAAGGATAAGAAATACGTGTTAATAGTTACACGAAAAAATCCGATCAGGTTGACAGTCAGAACGTTTAAAGGATTACCGAGGAGATTATAGCCTTGGATGAAATAAAGTTTGCGAGTTGTGCATTTCAATATTGCGGTTTCCTTCGTTGTCCAAGCCAATGCTTGCTGTGCTAGCCGCAATTCATCTGATATAATAAGAGGATTAGAAGCATGCCTTGTATTGTAACTATGGTTGTGATCTACGTTAGTAAAGAAGGATTTGAAAACAGGTTGTAGTAACTGATTATGATATTTGTAAATAAAGACTGCAATGTGGTGTATTGCAAGATAGATCAGGGAATATAATAACACCAAATAACTTGAACAGAGGTCTTGAATGATGATCAAAGCTTAAAAAAGTAATAACTCAAACAGCTTTTTTATAATATAGATTGGATGAAGAGTGGTATTGTAGGTATTACCAAAAGCAATTAAGGCGGGACTTAACCTAAAATTCTGAAAGTTTTTCGAAGTTTTGTTTTTTTACGGAAATCGAATTTTGACAAGTACTGTTACTGTACGGTTCAAAGCTCGTTTTCTCAAAACGAGTTATTTTCGCCTTCTAGAAAAGATATCTTGAGAAGAATTTATTCAATTGAACTAAAATTTTCAGGATTTGTTGTTCTTAGTACGTTCTGTGGGATAAGCATAGAACTTTTCCATCCAGTGCATTCTGTCAAAGTTATGTATTGAAACGTATGCTAGATTTTTTGTATCAAAAATCTCTATATGCCTATCCCAGCAACCTGTTTGTCTTCTTTTGAAAAATGTAAAAATTATTCCTTTTGATCAGTTCTTGTAGGAGTTATCTTTTCTCAAGTAAGCCCTGGCTTTCTCCACCAGGTGGCAGATTTAATCGGCCGGTGTCAGGTTACAATGCAGTTATAGGGTACACAAATATTGTTTTCATAATCTTGTTCTTTGAGCTTTTTAAAAGTGTATACTTTGTCATGGTTTGGAGTTAACTCTTAGCCACGAAAAAATGTTTTAAACATGGTGTGTTTTTAGGTTAAGTCCCGCCTTAATTGAACCATTACTTTTTACGCAGCCATGTCTTGCGAAGAGCTTTACAACAGAAATGTGTAAGTAATTTTTTTCCAGCTTTTTCTTCATTGTATTCGTGATATAACATAGTAAAACGTAGTTGCATCGGAGTTTTCTCGTAACATCCTACAAAGCTGACGCAACAATCGTAATCAAAAACGTAAAAGGGAAATGTTGCATCTGAAAGACAAACAAACCAAGGAAAAGTTAGGCTGTAATTTAAGCTTTTCTTTGTCTTTACTTGTAAGGATCTGTCTTGACTTATTTGGCTTCTATGCCATTTTGGCTTGATGAAAGCATAAAGTCGCTACTCGCTTAATCTTTTCGAAGGGTATTCCCTGTTTCATGTCCAAAAAAGAACTGCCTCACTTGCACTAATGCAGTCAGTGATTCAGTGAACACCACATATTTAAATAGCGTAGACAATTTAAATTTCAGGACCAGTGGAGGAGGATGGTCATGAAGACTGATGGACGGAAGGTGAATCGGTTAGCTTTCTTGCAGTAGTGTATAATAAACCTAGCACGAATGACATCACCTTCTCCAGAGAGCTTAACATTTTTTTCTTGCTCCAGTTGACCTACTCGTACTTCTCACTCGTGCCGTTATGATACCTTTAGAGGCGAGAGAAGAAGGCGTTCTTTTTTTCAATTTTCAAAGCACCGCTTAGCATGCAGCATTTGATTTTGTCAAATTAGGAGAATCGGCGATCGATGATCATAACTTTAAAACCTCGATCAGCTAGAAGAGTAAAAATGTAGAATCGTCCTGGTTTGGGGTCAGTCTGTATAAAAAAAACGTTTAGTTTTATCGTCAATGATATTGTCTTTGTGTAAGCGTTTAATGTAAAATTGTATACGTGTCTGGATGTCACTAGATTGGTCGATGTCGAGTTGTCTGTAGAATTTAGTATCGTTAAGTTGCCTTAAGCATTCATTGATGTACCAGTCACTGTCCATGATAACTGTTCCGGATCCTTTATCTGCTGCTTTGATGACGATGTCGGTGCGTCGGCTAAGTTGCTTGAGGGCGTGGCGTTCGTTTGTTGTGAGGTTGTCACGTTCGGGTTTAGGATGAAGGTTAAGGATGTCATGCTCGATTGCACTTATGAAAGCGTCTAAAGCTTTGTCTCTGTGTGGAGGGGGTGTCCATGTGCTTTTGCTATGGAATGGGTTGTAGTCAGTCTGGGAAGGAAAGTCGTGAAAATATTCCAGTAAACGTATGCGTCGGGAGAAGTCGTTTATGTCGGCTCTAACTACGTTCCAGTCGATTTGTTGCGGCATAGGGCAGAATTTGAGTCCCTTTGCCAGCAGTTGGGTCTCGTCGTGTGAAATAGTGGAAGTGCTAAAATTAATGACGGAGTTGTTGTAATTCACAAGGACGGAATATCGTAAACCAAAGATCCTTATGAATCACATTGGTTGAATAGTGCGTAGCGTAAAATCGAACCCAGCAAGAATTCTCGACTTCAACCTAACAGCGTTTATTGATAGAAATCAAAGTTCCATACAAGCTTCGTGCCAGAGGTGAAAGTAGATTGAAACCACGTGTTCGAGCTAACTCTGGTCTTATGCCGTATGCCGTATGCCGGTTCGAATTTGGTTTGCACACGCACTGAATTAGACTTGATAGAATATATAACCAGGAGTGTAGAGAGAAATCTATGGCCCGATGCCGAGTAGATGTTGACGCAGTCAAGTCTACACTAGAACTGATCTACTAAGATGAAAACGTTAAAACTTATGACTAGCGAAACGTGCTCGACAAACCTAGAAAAACATTACGCATTTCCCGTGCGGGTGTTAAAGGAAAGGGTAGGAAACCGCTATAGCTAAAACTAAACCTTATCTATGAAAGTGATAATCTTTAAAGAAGTACCGAAACACAAACTAAATGATAGCGCAAAAAACAAACGAGAAAACATCACGTTTCAAACCAACATTGGCGTCAAGTTGAATGTTATGATTGTTTCGTCTCCAGTAACGTGTAACTCGTTCGTTTCGTCTGCGTCTACGTCGATGTCCAGTCGAGGTGTCGTGGTTGACGTGAGGAGTAGGCGTGACAGATATGTCATGTGCGGGTGGCGTGTTGTTAGTGGCAGTTGCTGGAGGAATGTAAAGTCAGCAGCCTCGCATCACGAAAAACGCGACCATTGCGATCTGTAGGTCACATTTTGTTTTGCAGAAAGTTTAAGTGAAAACTTCTGAGCATTTAGACCTGTCAATATAATTGCTAAAAAAATTAGTCAGCAAGAACCGTTCCTAAATATCCCACAGGAAGATGAAATAATCATTGGGTACAGAGAGAGTTATATGGCTTTATGAAAGAAATGAACAACTGTAAATCTTGTCATGATGGTAAACATATTCACAAGTAAAATAACGCTCGTATTAATGTAAAAATCCAAAGTCAATTGAGAAACTCATCCAATCTGCTCAACTGAGGGCAAATACGACACTCCGTCATTGTGCAATGTTAAACAATGATGCAAGACTGTTCTTGCCGTAACTAGCAGAGACATAGTGGCCGCATAAACCCACTACTACGCTTCATGCTATAAAAGTTACATTAACATTAAAACCAAAGAACGTGATCATATCATTTTCTAGAAGTGGAGAGTTCGTCACAGGTAACTGAAGTAGAAGCACACGTACAACTTTTTCATTACATCAGAAACGAGCCATTCCACATAAGAAGGTCGTAGCAAGGGTGAAGTTCTCAAAACTGCCACGAAGAAGAACATCCGTAGAAGGCTTGAGTCAGAACTGGGCAATTCTATCCAGATTTCCCAAATGATTCCGGAAAGTTGCTGTTAGTTCCTGATATCTTACCGTTTAAGGATGTTGTCCTTGATAATGATAATCTTCGTAAAGAGCTAGCAATCTGGAAGGTGAAGCTAACTGATGCCAAAAAGATAACAGACCAAGCTTCATCACAGATCCGGAAGTCATAAGACTGAGATATGAAACCTACCGCCTGGATTACAGTGCGAAGCAGTGCGAAAATAAATTAAGTTCAAACGACCGAAATTCAAGTTTATAATAACCAAACAAGAGGTAATTTCGATGATTCTTTGCTAATATACACCTTCAAATTTCTCTGAACACATGCAGTCCACCTAACGTGCACTACAGACAATATCTTGCGCTGTGTTCTAAAGGCGGCGAAATACGAGAAACAAAAACCCGTATCTCGTCAGGATCGCCGCTTTAACTGAAGGCAACGACGATATATTCGATACAAAAACTGTTAACTTGGCCGTTTCGAGTTCCTCACCTTGCGCGTTCAATTTCTTATTGCGAATATAGTACAGAGCGGGTCTACTTTGAGTATTTGACTATGCTGCTCGTTTATCCAACTACCACTGACTTGTCACGCATAAAATTTGCTCACATCTCGCGACAAGTCAAGGTTTTGTGTAACTCGTGAAGCCTTCCATTTTGCGACAAAACCATCCTTTAATCTAGATAGAAAACAAAATGGAGCTGCCATTGGCTACAATGTAGCTGTAGCCAATATTTGCGTTACAATTTGTGACTACCATGAAGAAAGAAAAAAAAAAACAAATTCGTCCTAATCTCTAACGCGGATTGCTTCGCGGCATCCGCGTAATTATGCATTCGCGCTTGTCGAATATGAAATTGGTTATACCCAGCTAGGACATCTAGCACTAATATTAAATTAAATAGCGCAAGGCTGCGAAAAATCGATCTCAATAGTGGCACTCAGTCGCGCAAAGGTCAGGTAGGGCGGCAAGAAAGAAGCAACGTTTATCGGTTTCAATTAGGCGATGAAAAGTGACGAAAGTACAGTTCCTCAGTTCAAGCTGAGTAAGTCCATCAGAGCATCGAAGTTAACGTAGTGTGCATAGAGAAGTGAACATAAGAAACGATTAACTGGGTTATAGTTCACAATAATAGTAATAATAATTTTTTTAGGACCACAACATAATATCTAAAAACACGTTTCATTAGAAAATGACTTGGAAAAACTACTTGAGCAATTTCAGTCAAGCGTAAACGAAACATAAGACGGGTCTTGAAATTACGTTGTGGTAATAAACCTGCAATGATTTGCTTCAGATTTAACAAGCCCGAAGGAAATCATAAGTTTAATTTATTAAAAAAATAATACTTTTCTTTTAGTCTAACTTGTTAAAATGACCATGACGTGTCATATACAAGGTGATTTGTATTTGTGCACTTGCAAAAAAGCTTGAAATCAAATACGTCACAAGGCCAATTAGTGTTAATAAGAGGCTGATGGTTCTCGATTAGAAAAAAATCATGAAATAGAGAAGAAAGAAAAAACAATATTCCCTTCATATGCATAACTTTCTCTAGAAGCAAGTTAACAAAAGTTTTAAGTACATTTCAACAACAACAATAATATTCTTATTGAAATTTCTGAACGTGAAAATCCGAACACAATTTAAACCTTGGGTAAACAGAAAAACTGCAGAGTCAAGAATGGGAAAAATGATAAATGTCGCGTAGTTTGGCGGGGAACCTCAGAGAAAAGCAACTACTCTTTCACAGAAACCGGTCATAATATCGATTACAGTAAACCATACCGCGGTCTCTCTAATAAACCGGCGTTCTGTGTAAGTCCCTGATATGCCACCGCAGTAGAGATAGAGGCTACGAGATATTGTCCCTGCGGCAGATATTGCCCACACAAAGTTACTCCCAGGCTCTGGGAAATGAAACCAAAGATGTTACTTTTTATTCCCCGTAAACGTATTTCGTTCTATTCAATGCTCTAAGCCATGAAGTTAGAATTTTATGTCGAAATAAGCCTATAAAAGCCATTCTTGTCTGACGTGAACAAGGTCTACTACGAAAAACAGAGCACAAACGCCCAAAACCACAAGGACAAAAACGTGAGGCGGCCGCGGTCTGATAACCTTTGCATTTCAGCTTCAACTTGGCGGGTTAAAAATTCCAATGCTAGGATATGGTGCCAACCAACGTCACCGAAGTTAGGGACAAAGTAGCGAAAAAAAAAAAGCTAACAAGAAATATGGGATGATTAATACTTTGGACTCTCCGTGCACAGTCCTTGAAATCTAGTTTTGCTAAAAAAAAAGATTTAGGACGCGCCCGGCTGAGATATCACTATGCTATATCAAGAACATGTGCCGGACGTAGATGCATGACCGAAAGCAAAATTGACTAGTAAAACCAGATATGGGTTGCTGTTGGCAGGACTGTGATTTGCATCCGCTGGTAGGCAATTTGTTTTCTTTTAAATGCATTAATCAATTCCAGCTGATAACAAGCGTCAACGACATAATTGCTTATTTTACGTAATTTATCAGTAAGTTATTCAGCAATTTTTGTTGTTTCTCTCGTACATATACGACCATATACATGTGAACATAAAACGTAAAATGGGGTACAAGTGTACAGTTTTCTGATGTTCTCAATAACAAGGCCATCAATATTTGTTCTGAATATCATAGGACCGTGTACAAATATGGGACTTGAGCTTGAGCCAAGTGCGGGGGCATCATAGACGTGTTTCATCTGACTGCACGAGTTACTGATCAGTACGTTGTGTTTAATCTCGAGGAATATCATTACCTTGTTTCAGACGGAAATATGTGATTTGCCAAGAACACCCTATTTCAAAATTGATACTCTATGCCAGAACTCTAAAATCAATGCACGCAATGTACTAAGACGAAAAATACCGTAAACTATATCCTTCGGCGCCGCACCTAAATGTTGAAGAGAGTACCGCCTCTCCCTGGGAGAGAGGACAGCTTTACGTGACCGAGGGCCAGAACTGCTTGCGACGCTAAATGAAAGAACTTGGCTTTCAGAGGTCTACTTCCTGTTTAGAGAGCAGAACTTAAGTCTGTTGGCTCTGTATCAAATGTTCTTTGCTATAAAGGCCGCTGCATTAAACGAAGCCTTGCATATTCCATTAACTTACACTCGGAGTCTTCATGACGATGGTGAAGTTTGGAATTCAGATTCTATGTGTGGCCTGGTTATTGACAGTGACGGTAAGTTGACTAGAATGTTTATTGCCGTCCTCTTACCGTTTCACCTTTCAACATTTCATTATGTCTCTTGCCTCTGAAGACATCATTATCTTCATTGTCGCAACTAACCGCATGTTTTCTAATGAAGATGTAAAATTTTATAACATGAGCATACATGAACCTGGAGGTTTTAGTGCTCAGTCAAAACAGTGCATGTATTGTTATCTTATTTCTCTCATGTTTCATGCTCTAGTATACTCTATACCGAGCTGTTTTTTATGGCGATATTGATTTTTTCCAAGGTTTTTTCGTCGCCTGCGGAAAAGAGAAGAAAGAGAGGTAAGTGAAATTCTAAACAGGTGCCAGGCAGTTGCGCTTTGTTCGTGCGCACGCTGTATAATTATCTCATGAAATGACGGTTCGAAACGAGGCAAAAACGCGAAATTCTCGAAACTTGCGAAGGATTGAAAAGAGGATTACGAAAGATAATTTGTCATCTTAGCAAATTGTGCTTGGGAGAATCGCTACGTGCACAGAAAATACATGATTTCCTATAATGTGACGTTTGCTTCACCTCTGGGGCTTCTTGATCGAGGCAAGGGCAATTTTGCTGATGATCACACGAAACGACGATTCTCCGTCCTCTTAGTACTCCAAATTTTCTGGTCGGAGTTGTTAAGCTCTGAGTTGGCGGGTTCTTTTTCACCTTTTCTGGGATAATCATCTAATATTTTAAAATGAGCGAGCTTTCTAACCGCAGAAAAATGGAATACCCCCACCCGGTCCCCAAAACCTTACTCTTTATAAGACAAAGTCTTTAATTCAACCAGCTCTACTTATGACATGAATAACAATTGACTACCAGTTTAAGATCTGACCAAGATTCAATGCCCTGTTTCATTAGCTCAGACCTGCCTATTAGTTACTGAAGTTAAAGACATTGCGAAATAAAATGATTTGAATAGGGAGCAGAGGAGTTAAATTCAGTTAAATTCACCGTACAATTATAGCGCGAATAGATTGTTGTTTATTCAAATGACCTCCAATCACACTGTACGTGATCAAACTGTATACATGCGATCATGTTACGCATCTGTTGAAATCCCATTTACTAGAGAAAAGCCGCATACAGCAATGACTGAATGTGATTGATACCTTATTTACGAATAAACGTTTAAAAATCCGTTCTCTTTGCGGCGGCACACACCTATACGTAGCCCATGTAAGGGAGCACCCAGAGACCGCAGCCGGCCACAACCGAAAGATTCACTGTCGAGTCTTATTACTCAGCGAAAAAAAAAAAATAATGATTAAGGTCAGCCGAATTAACGCTGGTCAAGTTCTGGTCCCTCTCCGAGTCCTGTTACGCAACACAACACTCTCGGAGACTGAGAGTCCAGGGACAAATGTACAAGAGATACGACTATTGTGCAGCGAGATAAGACGATTAATTAAGAAAACAAACGAAAGAGATGACGAACGATTTGTTTCTGGGGTCGAGAAATATTTTTAGGGTGCGTTCCTTTGGGAGGATACGCATCAGGATTTGTGATCGTAGATCACTCGGATCATGATGCACCAAAGGAACAGTTACCATGACAGCAGGCGCCAAATTGCAGAACGCGTGTCAGCGGAATGCACAGGCGGTAAATTTGAAAAGGAAAACAAGGTGGCCGCCGCGTGTAGTGCAGCTGTTGTTTCTTTAATGGAGGAACTTGCTGATGATTCAGTGCTACAAGAAGCGAGCAGTTCTGAAGATGATGAATTTCTATTTTTTCTGTTGATAGACAGTAAGGAAAGAAAAAGTCATGTCCGTATTGCATGCACGAATGCTAAGGGGAGTTATATGGCAATTTCGTGGTAAAGTAAATCGAAAGTAAAGCAACTGTATTTATACACGGTTTGTGTTTAAAGCTACAAGTTTGTGGGGCCGTGTATATGAAACAAATACTAAATACAAATGGAACAGAAATTTTATTAAGAATCCCAACTGGTGGGAGGCTGGCCAGCTGGCTATTTACAAAGCGTGGAGGAGTTGAATTCGGGACCACCGAAGACAAATCCATCAGTGGCAGGGAGCAGGATTTGAACCCGTGACGTCCGGATTACAAGTCCAGCGCCCAACCACTACGACACGCCTGCCCCCTTGCAGTGGTAAAACAGAAAGCTTTTGTACAAGCCATTCAAATATTTGTAATTCACCTGCACTTCGTCAATTTTCTGATGAATTTCACACAATGATAGGCAGAAACAGGGCTAAACAGTACGACCACTTACCACAACACAGATGCTGTGCACACGGGAATCTTCACGGAAATGCATCACATATATGAAGTACTTGTGTAATTCAAACCAAAACCGCTGGGCACAATGCTTAATTTCGGATCCTTTGCCCAAAGGAACGCGCCGGATCATTGATGCGATGATCCGTTTTAAGATCACTCAGATCGGGGGGAAAATGGATTTGCTCGAAAGGAACGCCACAGATCAGAAATCCCGATCCGGATCCTCCCAAAGGAACACACCCTTAGATTATAGATTATGACATTACTTTTTTTGAACGTATTTGGATGGTGTTTAAGTAATTTTGGAGCCAGCCTGTAGGCAACAGAGCCTTATACGGCGCACATAAGTTCTTGCAGAAATGTTATTAGCGTGGAACACACCTCTCGTTTAGAGAAAGGAAGAACCTTATACGCTTTAGTTA
>OMLO01003474.1_pt1 | contig 13003 bp, 4 predicted proteins | sample 1674811 | NCBI WGS metagenome assembly OMLO01 (sample SAMN06265003, study PRJEB25207) | coral metagenome | isolation source: Coral host | place: Mexico:La Bocana,Puerto Morelos, Mexico | collected 2008-11-13
CAGGAAGGCAGGCAGCCGACTGGCCGAATGGCTAACTGATTGATTAACTGACTGACAGGCGTGTTGACTTGCTGCTGACTGGCTGATCGGATTGATTGATTGATTGATGGATCCATCAATCGATCGATAAAACAGCGGTCATATTATATTTTAGCGTTTAACCGAACCAGTGTATCCCCTGAAATGTACAACGAACACCCCCTTGCTTTTTGAAAGGGAAACCCCTTCTTGTTTCGATTCTTTGTGTTAAATAATGGCACTCAGTAAACAGAGTTTACTTAAAATTTTTATTAATTAAACGAATGATTTGGGGGTCTCTTCTAGGGAATCTGCAGAGTAACTGAAGTAGATCTCGAGTTGAATATACAAAAACAAATTTAGAAACTTAAAGGACAGACATTTCTTTATTGATTCAATTACGCGGGTGGAGTGTGCGTCATCATGGGTCGAGAGAGGGAGGGTGCGTTACTCGGCTGTTTGGGGTCCAAAACGGGCTTTTAGATTTGGTCTTGTCTATTGGTTTTTAAGATTGATATTTTGGCCTGACACGTATGGCGCTGCACATCCTTTTAATTTTGTTTCAATACATAAAGTTCGGACACAATTTTGAGAATTTTGCTTAAATTTTTTTGAATGGTGATAGACAACTCTTATAAATGTATAGTTGCCTCAGCTGACTAGCTTTCAAAATTTAATACAAAACGTTTCTTGTCATAAATATCAAGCATAAGTGTTTAAAATTGGTCCACACAGTTTTGCATGTATATACATACATGATTACATCATACTCTGGCCTCCCGAGCACTGTCCTGGTGAGGAATTTGATTACCCTGGTGGATCAGTTGTTGTCTGCCCTGGTGGAGCTTTTGAGAAAAACTTGCTAAACAACAAGGTTTTGCCAGGTCTGTTATCGAAGGGTGTTCGACATTTTCAAGATTAGGATTAGGCAGCGTGGCCGATTGGTTTAGGGCGCTGGTGTTTTTATCTGGAGGTCCGGGATTCAAGCCCTCCGCCCTGCCACTTGTGCAATTTGTTCCTCAGTAGGTCCCGAGTTCAAATCCTCAGTCACGCTTTGAAAATAGCCAACTGGTCTGCCCGTTGCGATTTTTGGCTATGTTACGTTTAATTGAAATATCTGTTTCCTTTGTGTCAGTGGCATGCCTGTAAACTAGCTAAGCTTAGTGCTGGTGTAGCTAAGTGCATAACCACTATGAATGAGATTTATATAAATTTTTCTAATTTTAGGAGAAGATCGCTCTTACTTAAAAGAAATTGTGAAAGATAAACAAACCGCGGAAAAATGACAATGACGTTCTTTAAGGGAAGTCTCGAAAATACCACTAAAATCCATAACGTTTTTCTTAACGTTAATAATCTAAATTAGGTGAGAACTTTCTAAGAATTTTTCAGCATCTTCCAACCATACCTCTGCGAAGGTATCCCGGCTGCATGCAATACAAATATATCACAACAACAAGCTCAATCACGCACCTTCTATAGATAAACAGCTGAACAACATCACTCCAAGAATCTTACAACAAGCCACTATACTGTAAGACCTCTGTGTTGTGTAAGACATGTTAAACAGTTTTCAACCGGAACTAAAGATGAAAAGATAACTTAACCGTACTTTGAGCACGTAAATTAATTCAACAATTGATACGGCCCTCTCTTGTCACGAGTGCCCTAGCGAGCAGTACAAATGCCAGTTCACATTTGTCTATCGTCAGTTAGCTGTTGACGGAAATATTTCTGCGTATTAAAACTGTTTTTATAAGTAATACGATTACGTGAATGTGACTGAAAATAGGTCAAGTGAAAGTGGTCCACAGTTATTTCGAGTTCCAATTCTGTGCAATTTACGCCGGGTTTTTTGTAGAAAGGAAGAGGAAGTCGGGAGAAGGAATTTGACTGTTGATGGTCAAAACTCTTGGTAAAAGAGTCTTGGTTGAAGGTGGCAGAACTTTCACCAAACACACTTTGATATCACGTCCGCTACGTGTTTCTTTGAGGGTAAACACACAGAAATTCCTCAAAGGCCGACAGGGGAACCAGCACTTCGAGATCATATGCCGCTGAAGCTTTCTAGTAAATAATGGTATATTTCAACTAACGGAAACCACTGAAACAAAATATAGACGTTTCACAATTTTCTTTTTTTCTGTTTAGACAACAAACAGTAAAAATGCACATTGTGGTTAACTCAAGCAAAAAAGTTCATGTTACAGCTGCAGACCTGAAAATGATAAATAATATAACTATTTATTAAATTAGACACTGATGAGAATTTTTACAAAAATATCGCTTAAGAAGTTGCTTTTCACCAACACCCCATTCAACTGCCTTTCAAGTAGTTCGAAACTAATTTCGTTGACTGTCCGTGTTCTACTACTAAAAGCTATTAATATAAGAACTCGCATCTGGCCCATTCGTTTTTCTCTCCGTCAAATTGAGGACAGTCTGGCTCATAAAGGGCAACCACACTTGAGTGGCTGGAGAAAATGGAACATCTAATAAGTGAAGTAATGACCTCTGGATGTGGGAGATGACGAAAGATCTACATGTAACATGACGTTTAGTAAATATTGCGAAATATAAAATTGTAACAGGTTTGCATTTTTCGTTTGGAAAAAACCCTCCAGTGAGTGAGCAAGGAATCCTAAAAGTCTAAGAAGTCTTCAAGCGTAAGACGATATTGTCTGGGTTTTCTCCATGATCTTTTCAATTGTGGATTTTTTAACATGTATTGGTTCAATAGTCGGGTGGTCTTTCATTTGTCGTAAGCGTGTCCTTGCTGTTTAATAACTCGGCATGTCTCCATTCCTTTATTGCATCCTGTTGAGTAAAAAAATTTAAAAAAATTATTGTTTACAGAAATCACATGAGAATCTTACACCGTACTCAAGGCGTACTGCAGATTAATGTCGCATCCCTTGCAGGACGGTCGGCATCAAAGTTATTCCTAATGCTATTTAGTTCTCGCTCGGAGTCACAAAATACGCTCATTTAAAGCAAAGCAACATGTACTCGTCCAAGAGCTCATTTATCGGCGTTATTAATCTGGAATAAACGTCAGCACTGGGTTAACTCACCTTTCATACAAAGGGTTTTCCGAAAACTGGTCTTTCGAATTCGTTCCAGTCGTTCCAATAAGGCTGAGAGACAAATGACAAAGAAATGTGGATCGAGTTTCGTCATATGGTACTCTTAGTTTATGCTGTAACGTAACTATGGTGGGAGTAGGTGCTTGTATAGTGTGTTAAGAAATAAAGCAATTAGCAGAGAGGGCATGACTAAGGGCGGTTTATTACTATTTTGTTTAGATCTGGTCTTGTTCAAAAAAAGGGATTGGTGCCTTCCTTTAAGTTTTTCCCCCACTGGGAGGAGAAGGGCGGGGCTCCTGAATAATATTAACGAGGTGATTGATGAGAAATTTGATAGGTGAGCAGCTGGGCTTCTGGTGAGCAGTCAATTCGTTCCTGGCATGTGATGTTTGATAAGCCTTGGCACGTTTGATGAGTCTCAAATACAGGATGTTTTCTCCCGGTAAAAACAAAGATAACAGACTTCTCTGCACAAAAGAATAGATTATTCATGCATAGTAAACGGCCTCCATTAAGTTAAAATGGAGGTGATGAGTTCGTTCCGAATTCGGGTTACCTGTTGCCATATATGGGATTATCGCTTAGCTTGTCTTCGGAAAACAGTTGTTCCATTTCACTGCTGTAGAAGACAAAATACGATAAAGCTATTTTAAGACCCTGACGTTGTGTGGCATGGTGTGTAGCACGTTTTGATCCCGAGTCTGATTGGTTTAAGGTTTTCCAGTTACAGGTATACAAAGGTGCAACAAGAGTTCAAAGTCGTTCACGTTGGTAAAACCCAAGGAAACAGTCCAGACAAACAGCTCGTAATCCGGTCCGTACAGTTGAAGTATGAATGGATTTTCTAGAAAGGGCGTGGTCATGAGCACGTGCTGTAACTGCACCTCTCTTTATACATAATACATACATTAGTGCAGATGCTGGAGCACTGGATCCACTTGATTCTTTCACAGAGTTATACTGGTTACCCTTTTGAGCACGTTTTGTGCTGGAGCGAAGTCTGTCAAAGAAGGATATGTCAGTCAGCCATAAATAAACGTACCAGACACGAGGGACCGTTTAAGGGACCGCTATAAGGAAAGTGTAAATACCTAGCGATAAACATTACTTAAATAAGGATTTTTTAAATTAGCTTACTATATACATAATAAACAATACTAAGAGATCATTTTTTTCTTACCATTACTAATCAGCCAATCTCTAACACAAATATGATTATCTGTTTCAGTTTTGATGACTCTTACTTCTTTCTCTACCAGCACAAGGGTCTAATGGTTTAGGTAGTATCCGGTCTTCAAAACTATATGGTAAATTAAGGTATTATCCATTATGTACGCACCTTCGCTTGAAAAGATGATACACCAAGAGCAAAAGTGCAAATAATATTACAACAAAAGAGCCGCTTGCGATAAGTATGTACTTCAATGGGATATCTGTGAAGACACTTGAATGTGGCTCCACATCCCCGGATGTTTGAGTCCCGTGAGTGTGTTTTGTTGTCTTCACGGACGTAGCTTCTGGTCTTTCTGTTTGTTTTCCTTCCGGAGTTTTCGAAAGATCACTGGATAGTAAACTCTGTCTTTTCGTACTACTTTCATGTCTGGTTGTGGTGCGAGTAGCTTGAGATTCAGTTGGTTCAGTAGTAAAGTCTGGACCTTTTGTAGAAGTAAGATTGTGTTCCGGTGACCACCACGTCAATTGTTGAGATGATGATACAAGAGAAAAAAATAGTAAGTCAGCTTTTGATTGAACACTTGGCTACTTATAAATAAACATAATAAAAATCAACTTGAAATTTAAAAAAGCTAAATTAACCAGCGTAGCGAGTTTGCGAAGCTGACTTTTCGAGCGTTTGCTGGTCCTTCGTCAGGCACAAAGAAATCCGGCTAATGGATGTTAGCGTGAGACCAACTGGCTTGAAACGAAAAAAAACCTACATTAAAACAATGCTTTCGCGTGATCATGCGAGATACGAAAAAATTGTATAACTACGGCATAGCAAATAGTGATAGCTCCTGCAATGCCAAGCATGAAAAACCAGACATTTCAGCTAATTTTACCTTTGATCTTACCTGGAACTGATGTGTAAGAAGCGTTGAAACCTTTGGCCGATATCACTTGATCAGAATAAAACGTTACTATCATTTTATTGGTAGATGACTGGATGACTGACAACGGCAAATTCGTCATACAGTATCTTCCAAGTGTAGTGACCAGACCTTTCTCTGACTCTTCCTTGACTTCTACATAGTCACAACTGCAGCGGCCATTTCCGCACGAGTTGGGATTGGATTCCAGCTCGAAGACTCCGAATCGTAGTTGTATTATGTATCCTCTAGGAGCTGTAATGTTCCACTGACAATCATGAAAGTCATGGTATTTGTCTGGGAAATATGGCGAGGCAAATACACCACTTGACTGATTAAAGTTCCAATTGCATTCTAGAAGAATATCAACATGAAAAATAATAGCGTTACTTTTTTATTATTCCAGTTAAATATAGTTCAGCAATTCCATGCAGTGAAAATAGATTGCACTTTTTGTAAAATGGTTACTGGGCTAAATGGATTTATTTTTCTCTTTGTGACCAGCATACTTCGTACATGTAAAGATTGATGTGAAAAAATTATCCATCTTGCTCTTGGAGTTTTCGGTAAAGCATGAGCTTGTATAGACTGGTGCAGACAGTCAGATTATATAAATATGCTACAAAATAGCTAGGAAAAGGGTGGTGAAATTGCTTCTTAGAAATGAGCCTTAGAATCGTCTGTCAATCAAAGGCATCCCTTTCACGACTTTATTCTAGTTGTTATGGGTTTTAATGGTGACAATAAGTAGTACTCTGTTCACTCTCTTTATTAAAGACGAGAAAGAAAGCTTTACCTCGATAGTAGCAGTAATAAATCGTTGGCTGCCTTAGATTAGCACCATAAGGATAAGGATACGCTCTTGCGTCTTGATTGTTGGAATTCTCTGTATCGAACACCACGTACTCCAGTGCATACACGGCTCCCCGGACTTCTTGACAAGAAGTTGACTCGAAAGCCAGTAAATAAAATGGCTTATTGACTGGAAGCGAAACCCGTTTCTCGACAGATCCCGTCGTCATACAACAAAAATATATCTTGGTATCCTGGTTGTAAAGTCCGGAGGGAAGCTCTCCACCTTTGCTATTGAGGTTGAAACCGTTATTTGCGTTGTCGTCGTCCCAAAGGACAGATCCCTTGTGAAAGCCTTGGGGACAAAAGTCGCCTTTCTTATAAATACAGTACTTCCCATTTGGCCATTTCGGCTTTCCTTCGTCTGCCTTGGTGGAGTTTTTCACACAGAAGTAACGCTTTATTTCTGGTTTACCTATCTCTGTCCTCAAGTGAATACTCGGAGAATGCTTGTTTTCGTTCTGATCCCTTTCTAGTTCCTCGGTTCGGTGCCCCGTGTACCAATTAAATCCACTACCTTCGGGACATCCCGAATCTGCCATTGGTAGAGCATAGGTGCCGGCGGGCCAAGTAGAGGATTCTGAGGAGAAATTAAATGTGCTACCATTATTAGAAATCAGATGAGCGACTGATAGCCGTATTATTAACATTTTTATATTTTTCCCCTCTCTAAAATTCGCTTAAAACTAATTTCTGGCATTTTGCATGACGCGGAATCGATCAAGCCCATCAGCAAGGGCAGCAATATCCTTTTTCAAAAAAAAGTCATTGTTTGAGTGTTCAAGCTACTTCAAGTAGGAAGTTTAAAAATGCTGACATCCAGCGCGTGCCTCTCTGAAACTTCAAGCGACACACGAGTTCGATCCAAGCGCTATAAATATTATCTTGCGGTATGGTCCTCTGAATTTAAGATTCACATCATCTAGTTACAATTGCAAATTCTCCCTAAAGGACTAAAACACTTTTGAATTTTTACATCGACCTTGGAACTATTTTAATACCGGGGAGGGGGGGCTCCTTTACATGGGTTATATATACCAGTTTTGGTCAGAAATATTTTGGCCGTTTTGGTCATGAATAGGGTATCGTTTTTTCACTCTTATCTTGAACTGGGTTTCTGTTCAGAAGAGCGGCTAGTTTTCCATCATTATCGATAAGACCGTGTGCAAAAGCCCTTTGCAATACCTTTAACATCGGTCTAAACTAAGAAACTAATTAGGCTATAAGGCTAAATAGGCTCGGAAAAATCAAAATGGTGGTCTTAAATGAGATGAGGGTTTAGGAGAACGGACCGCACAAGCCCACCTATTGTGTTTCTACAATCCTGGACAAAATAAATGGAACATCTGGACCACCCCTGCACTCCATTTCAATGATGCCAAAATGGCGGGATTTTGCTCCTTTGCGCCTTCATCATTGCCTTGGAGGGGAAGGGGCATAATTGTTCCTTTTTATTCTGTCCAAGATTGTAGGAGTGCCCCCAGCACGTCACCCCAGGTAGTTAATTTTGCAACAATGCACCAGTGAGTGTTTATATTTATAGCCAAAAACTCAACACGTGGTCATGACTTCATCACTGGCACATCCTAATGCTGACACATCGGAAGCGTGATCAGTTCTAAAGAGGCTATAAAGGTGTCAACTGTCTCTTTTTGAAAAAATAGTGGAAAGATTTCAATTTCAGTAGCCACGTCCGCCCAATTCTTAACAGAAGGTCGTTCTGAATACTGTAGCCTCATCGCGTATCCTTCCTTTGCTGGGTTCTCGAGTTAAGCAAGCAAATTTGATGAATGAATGAAGTTTGGTATTCAACGATTAAGGTATTACGTAATTACCGGAAACCCATGACCCTTTCCAAGTCAAAGTTATATCTTTGATTCTAGCACCGCCAGATTTGTCCCACAATCCCAAACCTGCTATTGCAAATGTGAAACAAATATTATTCGTATGGAAGACAAGTAAAGATATCGATGAAGACCACTTTGGAGAGATTATACTTAGGGAATCTCTGAGGGGCCCTTTATATTCTCGTATTGCAGCGCAGGGTATGTAGCGGAACTATTAAAAAAAATAAGACAATGGCGGTTTTCTAAATATTCTAGGCTTGTAAAAGGTCATTTCCATAAATATTTTCTTGTAAAATGTATTTTAGGTCTTAAAGCTAAGAAGATAAAGCTCTTGCTAGGATGTACGAGCTTTGAACAACATTTAGACGTAATACAGTTAAATGAATTTATCGTTTCTAATTATTGCACTAATGTGGAATAATGGCTTCTGTTTATTTCATGAACCAGATGCACAACACTGCCCTCAAGTGTGGCCTAAGTTGCTTTCTGATAACAACCAAAACAATCTGCGAAATTAAATTCGATTTAATGTAGACATAGACCTTATGACGAAGCAAACTGCATCAGTTTCCCTTTACGGGAACGAAAGATCGTCGAAGAGTTGACTTTTATTTTATTTACTGGCTTTTAACGCATGCTTATCTCGCTTTTGGTCTTCAAACCAGAGTTATTAGATGAGGGTCATCATCTGGCCGACATATTGTGCTTTATATTGTCATATTGTTACATTTCGAAGCTATTTTACGCGAGCATGTTCGCCTGAAGTGCGTCGTTCCGCGCTGACTGTCTAGACTCCTAAGACGTTCTATTAAGGAAAATCCTCATTGGTATTCTCAAGCAGTGCTATTTAGTCAGTATTGTCTTACCTGTGGTGTGAACGAAACACAGAACTACATCAAAAGAAATAGCGCACAAGATGAAGAATAGGATTCCTCCTCTCCATACGTCCATACTACCCGATTATTCGCAGCTTATCCGGCAAAACGACATTTCTTGGATTGATGGAGTTCAGAAGCACGGCCGGCTCAGCACAGCAGCAATCACGACAAATAGATATCTTGTTGTGATTGGTCAAGTAAACGCGCTTGGGAAACAAGGTCAGCGTTAAGCTTTCCAATTACAGAAAGCTTGGCGATCTTCAGGAAAGCGCGCTTAGACAGTATGGCTCCTTTTGAGTTTGTTAATCAGCACAGATGTCAGAGTTTATCTGGGATTTGACAGGAAGAGGCAACGGTCAGTCATGGGCTCCTGGTACTGTGAGTTTAAACAACAGCTTTAACATGTTTTCGCCTTTACTGTTATCTGCACAGAGGAAATAGAGCGTGAAGGAATAGTTTATTTCCTTGATCACCTGCATATTTCATTTAGAGTAGGCGCGCTAGAGACCAGAAGTCGCCTTCTTAAAACTCTCAGAGAACTCCTTTTATGTTTATACATGGACTGCTGACCATAACTTGAGTAAAATTAGCCTTTTTCCTTTTAATTCGAACATAGTTAAGAGTTCTGAAGCCTTAAGTAATTGAGTAAACCCCACTCCGAATTTATTTCTGCAAAAGAAGAAGTCGTAGTGGGGTCGTTTATCAAGCGATAGACCAATGCTAGATAGCTATCAGAGATTTCTTCGTATATCTAGTCTACAGATCTGAAAGCTACTTAAACAAGACAAAGGTTGCGCTCTGAGAGTGAAAAAGTAAAACTGAGAAAGTTCTTTTCATTAAGTTCTTTATTGAAGCTTTAGAGCGATCCACGCCACACAATCAGTTTATATCCTTGCCATGATGTGGATTTATCAAACATGCCGGTGATATAAATTAGTTATTTTAGTTATTTTTTCTCAATATTGAAACCGACCCATTAACCAGAACCGATCATATTCCTTATGGAAAAGTTGTTGTTGTACTTGATCAATATCTAAAAGATTCATAGTATGATATTTCACTTCATGAGATCACAACTGTAACGTTATCCACCCAATCTTTGACTCCATACAGCCATACAAAGAAATTAAACGCTACTTCAGTTTCCTCGCTATCGACATGATTCTAAAGCTTTCCCCGCCTTGGCACCGAGTTCACAAAGATTGCAGATGTGTTCAATTCAACAAAAGTACTTAGGCCAATCTGGAAGAAAGAAAATGAGGCATTGATGAAACCACCACACGTAACATCGCGCAAGAAAGTACTAACCCTTAGCTATTCTCAAACATGTACAAGGGAAGGCACGCCTGGCTTTCAGTTCCAACAGGTCCGTTTGGCACGTAAAATATCAACTCCTCGAATAATGCCTGTGTTATGTAAGCTTGGGTTTTAACTAATTCACATATTTCAAAAGAACCATTCGGAGAGTAGTTGTAGCGAGATTCAAGACGATAAAAAATAACAATGTATTTTTACCATTTACAGGGCTACTATACGAGCGGATATTACAAAGAAGAGATTTTGTGTTTTTTTTTACCTGTCATAAAGTGGAATGTTGTTGTCAGCCGCAAACGCCATATTCGTTCCTTCCGGGACGCTGTCATTAGGTGTGAAACAGAAATAAAATCAACCGAAAGAACATTGAAAAAATGATATATACAGCTGCTTGACCCTCCACATCTATGTGTCATGTAGTGTCGGATTAAACAGTTTCCTTATATTTAATGCCATAACTTCAGCCTGCAAATATCTACTCTGTTCACTCAGCCTCTCCCTACGTATTTAGGCGTATGTATCTGACTTGGCCTGGGGTAAAAATGTCCCTTAAGTCATACATTGCTCCGATCAAGTGCAATAATTTAGGAAAAAGAATCTGGGAATCAAATTCTGTTTTGTTTCAATAATGGTTATTTCGTCAACTTGTCATATTTTCTTTTCAGTTTCAATTCTTCTCTAGCCTATTTTGCGGTTCTAGTAAATGTTTTTAACTTATTAACACTAAAGACAATTACTTGTAGCACGCTTTCTGCAGGAGATCGAGTTTCATCATTAATTACCGCACAAAATTTGGCCAAAATCAGAATATAGTTAAGAGGATGCGCGCTACCAAACTAACAATGTTCGTAGATCGAGGGAATAACAGAGGTAGTGGCCGTTTATGTTACCTTGCATAAAGAATGTTCTCAGAGGCTTGTTCAAACGTATTCTCATAACTGCTGTGAATAAAATGTTTAAGTAACAACATTAGCATCTGAGCAGCTGAAACATAATTATTATAATGAAAATTAATGCAATAATGCAAACGCTGCAGATTATGCTTTGTTACCTTTCGTCTTCTGCCAAACTTTTGACTTTGGCATCCTTAGTATTGTGAAATGACCGGCCAGTAGATTTCATGTCGCAGTAGCTGCAAATTCAAAGCAAAATGGAACGCTCCATTAAAGGACCCCAACACCAATGGGAGACAGGCCAGAGGCGTGGCGCAGTGGTGAGAGCGCTCGGCTACCATCAGTGTGTCCCGAGATCGATTTCCGGACCCGGCGTCATATGTGTTTTAATAGAACCCGAAAAGCCGTTGCACAATCTTAAATCTTATGATTATGGAGCTGTCTTATTCATGTATTCTTAATATGAACAGAGTTTACCCTCATACCTTTCAGACGCATACACCTGTCTGTTTTTAGATACAGATTAACTAATAATGACTTTGCGGGCTCGAAAAGTTACCGGAGCTTTCGAGAAACGTGCCTGGCCAGAGTAGAGAACCAACAACAAACTCAACCCATGACTCCGGGCCCGGGAATTGAACCCTGATTACATTGGTAGGAGGCAAGCGCTCTCACTACTACGACATCCCTGCTTCCCATGGGTCTCGGGACCTTTTCTTTTTCAGGTACTTTGGCTTTCCCCCCTTCTCAAACACCAACCGAATTCCTGGAATGCACGCCGGGCATTTCTGAATGAGTTTATGTGAACTTCTTGGTGCTCCCTGGGTAAACAAATTACATATTTGCATATATATTTTTCTTACATAATGCACATCGAGTACAACTGCCACTGTCTGTGGCTGTAGGCGTGGTGCAACGCCATACAAGTAAGACAGTCTTTTCTTTAACTAGACTAAAGGATGCCGGGAGTAAGGGATATTAGCAGCGAGTCAATCTTATGATATTATCCTGGTATTCTTCGCAGTAACTGTCTTATTAGAACACTATTCAATCACACCTGTTTTCTTCTTCTATATCGGCCACCACTGTTAAACCGTCTATCATATCTGGCACAGCCATCTTGTTATTGTTCTTATGATATCCAACACGAAGCTTTTTGCTGTCCTGTTTTGTGTTTCGTTTCCCTCTGCTAACAAAAATGTCAAATGCATGATCAATTCAGAGATGTTAAATTCCACCGCTAAAAAACACATTAAAAACACCCGTAAGATTTTCCAAAAAAGATATATATGGAAACGTACATGTTTTCCTCATCTAATCCAACAGCATGAGACTTCGAGGATATCGTAGAAAATTAATAACGTACACTGATTCACAATTGCACATCGAGATGTTTTAACGGCAAAGCTGAATAATAGCAAAAAGAGGACAAACACAAAGACCGCCTAAACTAGATTTTACCTAAATCTCCTACCAGATGCCTAAATAGTCGCTAAACGTCCCACGACAACCAGCGGCGAGCCTCTTAAAAGTCAGAAACTACATAATCTTATCGACTTATCAAAATCGTCCTCTACCGTCCCACTATTAACCTATGATAGTTCCCTAGTCGATTGTTGATGTCCTCAGTACTACACGATATTATAGTGACAAAGCAAGCTCTGCGCGTGCACATTATTTCTGGATCATCACACAGAATGCCTAGTCATCATTATATAAATAATCCATAGCCGATGAAATGGCAACTTTAAATGCGTGCTTTCATGATCAAACAGTTATATAGAATAGAAAGTCTTGAAGAACAATGATTGAAAAGCTATAATTTAAGCCTTAACCAAGGAGATTTCTAATGGGGCAAGAAACACATGCAATAAAATAACACACGCCAAAAATGTTCTACCTGAGCCTCCTTCTTTTCCACATCAACAGAAATGCTAAGATTAACAAGCAAACCACTGAGCCGGCAGCAACAACTGCAACAACAATAAGGGCTGTTCTTTCCCCCTCCCCACTTAGAGCTGCTTGTTC
>OMLO01003475.1_pt1 | contig 13003 bp, 11 predicted proteins | sample 1674811 | NCBI WGS metagenome assembly OMLO01 (sample SAMN06265003, study PRJEB25207) | coral metagenome | isolation source: Coral host | place: Mexico:La Bocana,Puerto Morelos, Mexico | collected 2008-11-13
TATTTGAAACGGGAAGCCATTTTGTTTTTCTTCGGCTGCTCGGAGGTGAATAGTACTTGGCTAATCACCTCCAAGCTGGCCAATCAGCGCGCGCGAAAAGCACTATTCACTTGTGTGGTATATACTAATTAGGGTTAGAAGACAAAGGAAATTGAGAATCACTTTATATTGGAATTATTTTTACCTGAATTTAATTTTTAACTACAACATATACAAGTGTTTGACGTATAGTTTATCAGCAAATAAGGTCCAGTAAACCATGATCAAAGGCTGAGCATGTAATTTGTGCACTGTATAGGCAGAGAGAGGCCTTACTGAAACATAGAATGGACCAGCAAAGTCTCTAATCACTCCTGATGACATAGCAATTCCCATATGACCAACGAAGGGAAAAATCCACCTGAAAAAAGAAGATGATAATGGCCAAATGATTAACTGTGTAGATTACTTATAATCATTGATCAAGCTGCAGATACCTGTATATTGCAAAGTGGCGACACCCACCACTCCACATGGCCTACTAAGGGTAACAAAAGGTGTTTGTGCAATGAGTACCTTAAAGTCATAGGTAAATGTTACTGCCACGGTACAAAGCTAATAACCTGCTAATTTTTGTGTTGAAAAGAAACTACTCATGAAAACAAGGATCTCAAGACAACTAAGTACTGATGTTTTGAAAAAAAGCTTCACTATGAATATGAATATGAATTTTCCACACAATTAATCAAGGCCAATTTGAAGTTTCAGGCTAGGCGAGTGCTTCTTTTAAAAGGTTAAAGAAGCAAGCCAAGTGGCCGGCGAATTTAAGCTGATTCCAAATGTGGCTAAATGTACAGATGTAAATTTTGAGGAAGTTAAACACAAGTCAATGCTGGCCAGCAGACGCTTACTGGGCATTCCTGCCGGGTGGCTGGGCGTTATGCACAGGGGACCATGCATGATGTTTGGCCCAACTTCATTTTCGACGATGACCAATTTTAAAACACAAACGTGTGAAAATCACACACCACCACACCTGTCACATGATCTTTTCATGCAAATTTACTTATCATGGCAACATGATGACAGCTACCATTTAGAAGTAATTAATGGAAAGAACTGGTTTCGTTAACAACTTTGCTAAGAATCAATCTTTTTTCATAGAATTTATTTTAAATGAAAGACTGCAATAAGATCTATCTGAAATAGTGCATTTTTTGTTTTTTGAAAATGACCAAAAGTGGGGTACACTGATATACCCTAAACCCAAAACTATGCTGGCCAGCAGTCACTACCTGGGCATTGGTGTGGGGTGGCCGGTGGTTATGCACAGGGGTCTGTGCATGATGGGCGCTTTCCATTCGACAAAAAATTCCGAGATTTCCGGTCCGAAATTGAATGGAACGGTAAAATTTCCGGGTAAAGTTTTCGAAAATTTAGGAATACGTTTTGAGTGCACCCTCTTTGACGGAATTTCCGGAATTATCGAAAATTTTGTGTTCCATTCGCAAAAGATGTTGGGTTTAATCTCTCTACCGAGCGTCGGCGATCGTACAATACGGTTCCCTGTTTGCCACACTCCAAAAGAACAGCAGTATTTGTTTTTCTGGCAAAATTGCGGGCCGCCCAGATGAATTGCCAGTTGGATTCCGCCCAGTATGCTTTATTTCTTGTGTTAATAACTGACACATTTCCCTAGTCATTCGGAAATGGTTTTCGAACTCCCCCAACAAATACGCTGGAATAGTTACTTCGAAATACCCATTTACACGAGTTGATTCCCTCCGCATAAAGCAGGCAACTGCAGCCAGAAGTATTACGTCGTCGTTGCTACCCTGCTCTAAAGCCGCGAAAATGTTCAAAAAGTCCGCCATTTTCAAACACAACAAAGGTTCACCCAGCATTCCTTGAGGTTGCAAGGCACGTGACTTCTGGGAAGCAGTCGGACGCGTTCCATTCAACCAGCGAAAATTCCGAAAATTTGAACCGGTGATTTTTGTTGAATGGAAAGCGCCCAATGTTTGACCTGGGTTCAGATGTCAAGTCATTCTGCGTCTGTTTCACTGCCAGATAGTTATTGCCGAGTTTACTCCTGGCCACTCCCTCCCTCTTGGCATGGTAAGTATGAAGTAAGTATCTGTGTTTCCACTGTTCCTTCAGTGTGACAGTGTTGGGTGGGGGTTGCTGCCAGCTCTCAGGGTTTTCATGGATACCCATGCTCATGGGTGCGTACACACGAAAATATACAGAAAACCTCATTGCAAAGTCATAAAACACAAATTTTCGCTTATCATATGTTACCTTAATCGGGCTTTGAAGAATCGGGCCCAAGGGCTTCGCTTAATTTTAGGCCTTGCTAAATCTAATATATCATTACAAATTGAAACATTTTGACTGCCGGACACGGAGTATTTTAAAAAACCTGTCCGGCTGCTGGACATATAGACACTGCGTACATGTAAAATAAATGAATCCGACATTACTGAAGTAAAATGCCTAAAATATTTTAGCTCAAATAAAGCGATGGCTGTATATATATTTTATACTTACGTCAAAACGGGAATGGGTGTCCATACAATGCAGTAAGGATATCTGCTCCGTGCTACATCTATCTTTGAGTAGGAATTTTCGGGATCCATTATATTTTCTTGATGATTATCGTCCATTGTAAGAAGACATACTGAAAACAATTTTGCACACAACTACGCCATACTAGTTGTTGTTACGAGGGATCCTTCAGGGCTTATAATCATGCAGTGGCATACTGTGTTTGATATACACCGCTGAAACAGTATCGCTGGCTCCTTAGAAACCAAAGCTGTCAGCAACGACGCTACAGAATGCAACGTCTTCGTTTTGAAATTATTTGTTCGGATTTTTTATTGAATTGGAATTAGATGTTGGCGATAATGTGATTTAGAGACTATCTCCTCAGTTTACTCCTCTTGATTATGGCAATCAAGCAATGAAACTCGGGTAATTTCGACCACAAAAACTTTAAGACTGTCACTTGAGTATATCATAGAACGTTAGTGTTTTCTAATTCTCGTATAATAGCTGCTACTTAAAGGAGTTGATTTCGATCCGCAATGGTGAATTGTTTAATTTTATATGCAGCTGGTGTCATTTATGGAAAATTATATACGTTTAGTTTTCTTTGATTGATTTTATTTCGTACAAATGGAACATTTGCAGGTGAAGCTCAGAAGCAATGGATCGATTTATACCAGAGCACCCCCTCCCCCAGGAAATTCAGGAGATGCCAAAAGATGACACTGTCTGTCAGTTTTGTGGAGTTAGCTATCTGATCCACAGTGAAATGAAAGCCTTGGAGGAACGGGTTAAAGAAGCTGAAAGAAAAATGGAATATTACATTGGAAGTGTTGAGCGGGAAGGGAAACTAAAGGTTAAGGTAGCTAGCATGGAGGAGGAGAGCGATAAGCTGTCAAGAGCATTGCAGGCTAGTGAAGAAAGGTAGGCTGGATAACTGAAGAAAGATAGTAATTCATTTTAAGCTTAAAATGAAAGGAAAATACGATGTCGCCTGGGGATTTCAGCCCATGACCTCCTTCCTCCCCCAGTAGTAATGATTTAAATTCTCTTTGTTCCCACCAACATATAAACATCAACAGCTATTGCTAGTTATATGTTTCTATTAAGTTATAGAAACACAATTTTTAACCAATCAGCTTTGTTTTCTTAATGTGTATAGTACTTATTATATGCATCATCTTTAATTAACTTGCAGGACAAAGATTTTGGCACAAGATTTAACCATGAAGCAAGAACAGATTGGAAGTCTTAAAGAACAACTTAGTGACCTAGAGAATGAACTTCAAAGAAAAGAAGGAGAAGTCATGAGAATTCACATGAAATTTTCTGTTCTTGTAACACAAATTTCTTCATTTCGAACGACCTTACAGACACAAAGAACAGCTCTGAATGACTTTAAAGTTACTATTCAAGAAAAGTACAGAGATATGATGGCTGAGCAACATAGCAAAGTTGTCAGCAATATAGCTCTTACATGTGAGAAGTTTGCTCAAGAGAAAGGAGACTTGGAAGAAAGCTTAAGAAAGGTAAAGTGCATAAAAAGGGGTTGGTAGAACAATAATTATGGAAGGGATGCATAAAATAAAGCCCAAAGTGACTTTTGGAAATTTTGAGGCAGCCAAGATTAAATTACCTACCAGCAATTTTCATAGCTTACTCTGGTGTTAGTTATTACAACATGGGAACTAGTAATTACTACTAGTTCTTTGTAGACAATAATGAAGATAAGAGTAAACTGCATATGCTAGGAGGTACATGTATTTCAATGCTGGTTACCTCAACGTTTCCAAAAGTCACTCAGAGCTTTATTTTACTCACCCCTTCAATTACTCCCCTCCCATGTGAGCCCCCTTTTGGAACCCTTTCTGGATCCCTTCCTTAACCTTTTTCTGGACTGCTATCTGGGCTCCTCCCTGATTTAAATAAATTTAACCAAAATTGAAGTACATCCATGCATGAATGGAAATAAAGTCTTTTATTTTTCAGTGAAGGAAAAATTAAATGTGACTTCAGAATTACATTGTATCATTCCAGTTAGAATTGAATAAAAATCTTGTCTATAAAATATTTAATGCCTTGGTATTTTGTGAGCAGTCAATTGTTGGCTTTTCCCTGGTAATAACGGTGTCTGAAAATGTTTTGCATAGATCTACATCTGAAGTGGAACACAGCTGTCACAAGGCACTGGTCAACAATAAATTTTATTATTTGTTCTTTTGTTATTCTAGGCTGAGAATGAAAAGAGTCTCCATCATGAGGCCATTGATAAAGCTGAAACATTGGTTCAGGAGCTAAAGCAGAAATGCACTCAGTTAGAAACCAAAGTTACTGACCAAGAGAATAAACTGATAAAAACGAAGGAACAGAACAATGTGTTTAACAGTGAAATCATGCAATGCAAGGAATTAATAAAGTAAGTAATGTGCAGGGGCTAGATGTTTGTATGCAGAATGTTAAATGTACACACTGTTGAATACAATATTATTTGTTGAGATGGTCCCCAGTATAGTTGATGTACATTGTATGCTGAAATAGTGTGTGCAATTTTGTATACTGCTGTTTATGTATAGAACATGGTTTCAGCTGTTGCATAACAAATAACATTGTAGTTTCTTTATATGTAATCTTTTCAGACCTGACCCACTTTAAATGATCTTTAGAGATAAGGATCTTTCAAGGACTCTTAAAAGATCTTTAAAGATCCTGGCGAGAAGGATCAAGATTCTCAAATACCTTGATACATTTGTTGTGTAAGAAAAGTGAAAATTCTGAATGATCTCTGAGGATCTTGGCAAGATCTTTTGTGGATAAATCTTTGAAGATCCTTTTAGAATTCTAAAAGAGTTTTTGCTAAGGTCATATCGCAGTGGAGATTTAAAATTAATCAAATGAGGTAATCATTACACTTACATGTATTTATCAATAAATTATGATTTGTAAAACCAAACAGGACTTGACGGGATGAAATGTCTACCCTCCAGCACTTTGTAGAGTGGCATAATGTTAAGACTGACAGTTATACATGTACCAGCCCCTGGCCTGAAGTTGTAAGAGGAGGAAGGCACTGCAAGAGTTGAACCTTTAACCACCATGCATGTATCCCATGCCAGCCCTATTCCATGGAGGGTGTCCAAAAGGAATTGATTATGCACATCTGTTATTGTTTGGTTTAATATGTGATAGCATGTTTTTTTTGTGTGTGTTTTCCAGTGCTTCACAGTGTGCAATTTGTCCTGGCCAAAGCTGCATCTTTAACCTCCAGAAAATCATTTTTTTTTTTATAAAATCTCTTTCAGCTCCAAGTCTAATGAAGTCAATGACTGGAAACAAAAACTTCAGAACCAGGCAGAGACATTTAAGCTTGAAGCCAAGAAAAAAGAAGAAGATATTCTTTCAAAAGAAAAATGCATTCAACAACTCTTGGAAAACTGCAAGAACCTTGAGAAGCGTGTGGCTGAATATTCAAGAGCAAGAAGCGAAGTGGAAGAGAAAAGTGTGAGCTCTTTGGAGGAAATAAAAGTAAGTTGTCCAGAAAAAAATAAAAAATAAAAAATGGGCTGATTATTCCAAGACAGTCTAAATAAAGTCTCCCAGTCTCCCACTCTGTGGATAAAACCCAGCCTTTTTGTCTTTCATCAAATAAATGTGTAAACTAATATTATAATATATTTTTTTTATTCCCTTGTCGATTCCATAACATGTAACTAAACTGCTTGTGCCAGTTCTGTGTTAAAATCTGTATTAGGAGAGTAACTGTAGAACATAGAACATAATGGAAACACAGCTGTTAGATTGCACTTTCTAACAAGGTATCTGACAATCTCCTAACTAAATGAATTAAATTTAATTAACCAGTACTACCTTTGGCCATATTATACACAGGGTTTGAAAGAATCTTTCACGAAAGCAAGAGATGAAGTGGCAGGGCTAAAGGAGGAAAGGTATGTTTTAACATACATGTTATGATATATAATGTAAATTGCTCCTCTGTTTTCTGGATAACTTTCATCTGTCTTACTTGCATTTACTGGTATTTTATATAAATTTACAACCTGGATGTGTTTCAGAGAGATGATGATCTCTGCTCACCATAACCGCATAGAACAACTGAGAGAAAGCTTTAAGAAGAAAATGGAAGAAGCGGAAGCTTGGCCAGGAAAAGTAAGTGCATTAAGCACATGTTAACCTGATATGTGTTTGGCCTCAGGTATAAGTCACCATGTAAGAATCTTTAGTAAATTGTCTTTGGTGTTATGTTGTTACCAGCTATCTTCTTCCTCTGGCACCATAAGAAAAGACCAACTGGACAGAAAATTACGGCAACATGGATTTCCTTCAATATGCTCAGGGTTGCTGTTGTTGGGAGATAGGGTCAGGGGGGTAGAAATGAGGGGTAAATTAAACGCATTCATATTGGGAGAGAAGAGCCTCTTAATGGAAGAATGTTTGCCCCCAAGAGACTACTTTTTGAAGAGTTACGGGTGCTTATCATCTTGCTTATGAGTATAAATCTCAATTATGTATTCATGATGAAACACCATGCAGTATTATTTTTTGCTGTCAATGATGTTGACTGGTACATTTGCTCATAATTACTAAGGCACGAAAACTCTAATTTACACAATGTTGTTAGCACAGGGACAAATATTGTAAACTTAGGGCTCTCCTTGTACTTTATGGGCTGCACAAGGTTGGCATGGTATACAGCCACCATTTTTTTTCTATGGAGGATTGATAGTGTGTGGATTAGGCAGGATAATTGACCCAAAATACTGGCAGTTTGGATGTATTATTTTGTGCTTTGCTGTTGTTTTTGTTTTTCATTTTTGTTATCATATATTTTATTTATGGTTTGTTTTTTTGTTCGTTTTCTTTGTCTCAGCTTGACAAGATTGTGAAGGAAAAGGAAACACAGTTCAATGAAGAGAAAAACACCATGTGGAAAGAGTTAACTGAAGCATTTCAAAAGGTACATGTAGTTATTGCCGAGGGTAGAACAGATTGTTGTACAGTGTATTAATAAGTTAAATTAGATGTACTTCCTCTTGAAATGCAGTTGTAAAATGTACAACTTTGGTTGGTTGGTTTAGTTTGTCGGTTAATTACTTGACCAAACAAAATCGTATAGACCCTTTGTATAAATGGCGCCTAAATTTAAATAAAAATACGTTATACATCCTTATCCTCATACTCATGTTTCCAGACAAAGGATTCTTTTACATGAATGTGAGACTAAGGATATATAAGTATTGTTATTCAAATTTAGCAGCCATTTATGGCTCTATTGAAGTAGTTGCCTAGTTTTTCTTTTTCTTAGTTTTTGTTGTTGTTGTTGTTGTTGTTGTTGTTTTAAAGGTTCGCTTTTGTATTTATTTATTTTTTATTGATTGATTGATTGATTTGTTTATTTTTGTATCCATTCTTTAATCATCACTCGTGTTTTCATGAACCTGCATGTAATAGTGACCTGTTGGTTTCATTTTTTTTTCTGCGAATAAGGTTAAATTTTTCCTGTACGATAAGTCCAGTCAGTGATCATGTTTCTCTCTTGTTGGGTATTTTCAGGAAATGGATGAAGAACAACAGAAACATCAAGAAGAGCTGACGTCATGGAAGACGGAAGCAAAGGCAGCTCAAGATAAAGTATGCATAGAGGATATTTATTATACGGCGGTGCAAAGATATCAATTTCATTCTCGAGTGATAAAAACAAATATTTTACGAACGGTTGCAGCGAGTGTGTAAAATATATATATTTTTTTGAACACGAGATAGTAAAATTATCTCGTGAATTACAATTCATTTCTTCAAGCCAATTTTACTTTTAAAAAGAAAAAAAATCGTTAAAAAAAGAGGGAAATGACGTCATCCATACTATCACAAAATTGTCAGGACATGCCCCCCTGGATGTAGTTTGGTATGAATGTTAGGAGTGGTGAATTTTCTAGTAACACTCGTGTCGATACAATAGAGGACGTTATTTTCGCTTTCCTATTGTTACGAAAGTGCGGGTATTTGCCGTGTTTCTGTAATGTCGCAGAAATGTTCTGTAAACCTGGAAAAGCGAGAAGTCGAGTGCTATGATTACTCTCAAGTTATAGGGGAGCGTTAGTACACATATTTCGAGTTCTCCATAACCTTAATGAGTAACTTCGCTTTTACGGAAACATGAGCGATTGCCAAAAAAAAATACAGGAGTTCCAATTGTGTCTTTCTGATATCAATCTAAGAGGGGGACATTTTTCTATCTTTCTCGGTGTTTAGTTTAGAGAAGACATCTCTACATTGAGTCGCAAACACCGTGAAGAAGTCAAGCGACTGGAGCGGACATTGAACGAAGCCAAAGTAAGTTAGCGTTAACTCGTCAAGTCCCGAGGGTGATCGACTTGCATTCTCTCTTTGTTTTATCAGTATGTATGTATGTGAAGAGAATAAGGAAAACCATCGACTAAGTATTTTGGTTTGATATACAAACAAATTCTCTGATCTTATATTAGAAGAAATGTGTAGTAGTCAGTTGGGATAATTCGACTCGAATCGCGCATTAACCACTGATGGTTGAAGCCGTGTGAGCGCTGCTTTTGCCTTAGCAAAGACACTCTAATATCACAGTGGTACTCGGAAAGCGGAAAGATTAGCCTTATTATAAAAATAGAGGGGGGCACCAATGCCTCCTGTCCACTTCGTAGGACAGAAACCAGAACCGGCGGTCTCTTCCGCTACAAGGCTCTGGAAAAGTTTTGCTTTGCGGAGATACAGAAATGCAGTTCCTGATATGAAGCAAAAAAATATCTCATACAAGAAATGGAATTTGAACCATAGTTCGAGTTGTGCAAAACGTAAAAACCTTACAAGAGGAATAAGCTGCTTTTTTTCAAATCCCCTTTGGTTAATTCTTTTACTTACAATCTCATAAAGGTTCTGTGGACAGACTTAATGTCTTGCTCGCATGTTAATGTTTTTTAATCTGTTCTGTTCGTTTTTTTTTTTTTTTTTTTTTCTTTTTTTTTTTTTTTTTTCACCGATGTTTCATCGTCGTCATCATCATGTTATTAAGCAATGCAGTTTTATCAGCACCGATGCAAATAGATAAATCCACATTGCGTGACCCCAGTTATTTTCTTCCAGGAGAAAAGCGAACAGTCCAGAAACGCTAACAACTCAATCGTTCAAAATCTGGAGGCAAAAATCCTGGATTTGGAAAACCGCCGGCTGCGTCAACCGTCAGCGGAGTCAGCGGAAGAAGTTCGCAAATTAAGGAACAGGCTCCAAGAGTCGGAAAGAAGGTTTCAAGAGGCCGAGCAGCAAATTGATAAACTGGAGACTAAAAATGAATCGTGGAGGCAAGAGGTAGGGAAGGTTCTACGACGGTTTGTGCTGAAGAGCTAAGCTGCATAATTTTTACTTAATAGAATAGTTTATTTTATTTTTTTTTTCTTTTCATAGGTCTCTTTTTTACAAGAAACTGTTCGACGCGAGTGCGAGGAACGCTTGGAGTTGACGGATGCTCTGGGTGAAGCGCGGGCTCAACTTCTAGCCCTTAAACGCACTTCCAGTGACTCGCTTTCGCGAAGCAGCCTCAATTCCTCTAGTTCAATATCGTCTGTCAGCCTCACCCGGGGTAGTGCTAAGACAGGGAATGACGTGAATGGCCTTAGCGACAGTGCCCAGGCCACTTCGTGCGCCGTCGGTTTTGACGGAGGCGTGGGTTATAGGCCAGGAACTGGTGCACGGGAAACGGGGCGATCTTCACGTGCGGGGACCGTGGACGATAGCCGACAACGAATCGCGGCGGCCGTAAGACGATCGGGAACGAAGAGTCGCTTGGGTGGAAATTTTAGTAGCTGACAAATCTTTAAGTTCTTGCACTCAGACTTTGAGAAATAGAACAGATAAATGCGCTAGGGGGCGAGTCAACAGAGTGACAGATAGTCAAGAGAGATCTGAGCCTTGTGGGTTCACATACCCTCCAACTACTTTATTTATTTTTCCCTACTTAGAAATGAGACCTGGGGATGACTTCCCCACGTAGGAGAATGGATGAAAACAAAACGGCCATTAATATATCATGAAAAACAAAACAATACTTTGCGTTTTAGTACTGAGTTTAAACACGATCGTGTTGCTGATGTAAATATTGTACGTATAGCAATGTTTTACATACCTTGAGACTAACTTCTAATAAATTCCGCGTTTTGCTGCGCTGGAATCGCTTCGATCTTAGTTGACTGAATGAATTAACAAAAAGAAAAAAATGAACGTCTGTCTACCAAACCTCGACGGCTTTCCATTCAACCAAACGTTCTGGAGCATTCGAAGCGGGAGAAACTCGAAGTGAAATTTCCTTGGAAAGTTTCCCGAACGTCTGTTTTTTTTCCGGAAAGTGTGGGAGATGGGGTTCATTTCCAACTGGAAGCCCTCTTAGTTCACTGAGATGAAAGTGGGGGACTCGGAAAGTTTATGGAAGCCCTAGATGAAGGTTTTTTTTTTATAAAAGCTGTTTTCAAATGCAGCCATCAGAACATTGTATTTTCCAGTACTCCAAAACCGAGCTAATCAGATTCTACACCTCTTCTTCGATCAGTGCGTTGTGTTTTCGACAGAAGCACATTAAATATTAGTATGTCTTGAACGGCAAATTCTATTTTACATTCTCAGGAGTTAATGAATGGCATGATCATCCTGATCAAAACTGAGTTATAATTCCTAGAACGCGTAGAACGCGTAACTTCCAACCTTTTTTGACCCTTTTTTGGTCCTTTCTCCATTTCACAAGATGTGTGCTTCTCGGATGAAAAGACTGTTTTTGTCTTGTCTTGTTTTGTTTTTGTGTTATTTTGTTTTGGTTTTGTCTTATTTTGTTTTGTTTTTACTTTGTTTTTGTTTTGTTTTGTTTTTATGCGTTGATTCATTTCAAGACTGAATGACTTGTATAGTGACAGGTAAGAATTTTAAACCAGCGTATATAACAAAACTATCCTGCAGGGCTCATTCAATGGTTTTAAATTGCAACCCATGCAAACTAGCTTCGCGTTAATTTTTGCAAAATTGATGTAAGAAAGTTAAGAAAATCACTTGATAACAAAAACAATTATGCCATTATGCGCAGTTTTACACATTTTGTTTTTATTTTTGTTTTTATTTGAGATGCCATGTTGAGTACATTGAAAATAAGCATTCTAATTCTCGCATTGGCCAAAGGTAATTCGGAAAAGGCCTATTGATTTACCCAACAGAAACTTTGCAATCGCTGAACCAAATAACCCTTCTTAGCAACAAGATATTATCAACACATTTGCTAACAAAAAATTGCAGGGCGTAAACATCTATGTATAAATAAAGTGGATCATATGGTTATCTTCGATTCCAGGGTGTTTAAAAACACCTGGCTTCATTCAGATCCGTGTTTACTCGCGGGCTAGTTCAAAAGTCTACAGTTTTACTTATCTGTTTTCTAATGAGAGAAAAATTAGCCTCACGGTATTATTTAAAACTGATCTTATATTTTCTGGCCAGTGACTTCTAATTAACAGCAAACTAACTCGCTACACTACCGTTATTGACTAAATAAGGTAGGACGTCTAATTTAGCATAATTATCTTGCACTGGGATACTTTAGTGAGTGGTCGAGTTTGCAGGTGGCAGTAAAATCTTGGTTGGGAGTTGTTCTTCCCACAGAATTACAAAAAACAGAATTACAATTAAAATGAGCGTAACTAGCAAATGAAGGTAATACGCAATCTGTTTGTTTTTTTCTCCTCTGTTTTATTCTTGTTGTTGCCCTTGCCTTATTATCACTATAAAATTAATTTCTTGTTATTTCTAAAAATTGTACTGAATCGAACCAGGTTTACAAAGGATGCAGCCGGCACGTTGCTGTGGTTTGGTCTTTCTTGGAGTTAACACATTCAGGAAGACGGTTGGGTCGCTAAAAATCTATTCCAACGCAACGATGTGGACAATTATGATGATATGGATAGCTTTATTGGCAGTGAGTGGAGGTATTTTGTGAAAGATGGTTTAGTTATAATGAGGGAACGTTAAAGGACAGGAAGACTCATTTGTTGTTTCAGGAAGTGATTGAGCCGCTCTCAGCGCAGTGACGCGTTTTCTATGTCCAAAACCAATCGCTTTTCATCGAACACTCAACACTGCCCATACTATAAGTGCTGAGACATTTTGACTTAGGCTAAATAAAAAAAAAAAGAAATATGTCGATGCTGTGTTGAGCAAATCAGGCGACGTTATTTGTGAAAGAAAACAAATTGAGTGTCTGAAGAAATGACTGAGAACAAAGAAGTATTAAGTAACCGTGATATTCCCGGAGATCAGGTTTTGTGAAAGCAGAAATTGTGTAAAGCAGTAATGTATTTCACAAGGCACTTCGAATGCTTTTTAAGGTTACCGTATACCTTCAGATGGACAATTTTCTTCAAATCTGGATTTTTGGGTCAAAATATCGGTCGAAATG
>OMLO01003476.1_pt1 | contig 13002 bp, 9 predicted proteins | sample 1674811 | NCBI WGS metagenome assembly OMLO01 (sample SAMN06265003, study PRJEB25207) | coral metagenome | isolation source: Coral host | place: Mexico:La Bocana,Puerto Morelos, Mexico | collected 2008-11-13
TTACGACCCAAGGATCGACCAAGCGAGTGAATTCGCGCTCGCTCACTAAACTCCTATTTCGCATTCTGCAAAATAGTACCGTAAAAATGGTTGATAATTTAGAAAAGAGACCATTAAGATAAGCTTGGAAAGATAGGAAATTTAATATCATGAAAAATGATTTAGATTGAATTTAACCTTTTCTGTCTACAAAGCATTAAAATTCAAGTAAACAAATTCGTAAATTAACCGAAACGTGTCAGAACGTTTATAAATGAATAATTTCTGCGTTAATCAGAGAGCGTTGAACTTTAACACGGGAAAAAAGTAAGACTGTACAGTTAAACAGTTCGGGGGTATCACTAGAAGAATACATGTTTTTTAAGCTCATTTTTTTTTTTACCAACTTAAGATTTAAGGACTCTATACCGTCTCAGTATCGTGCATAAAATCGCCACACCAAATTATTTACGCCGAGTTTTTTCTTCAATATTGTAGTCAAGAGATTATCAAGTGCAAGTAGAGTTCTTTGTTCCGGTTTACAAGAACAAAAAAGACAAATATTACATCTCAGTCTTAACAGCCGTAAAAATTGTGTACTTTTCAAGAATGCATTTAGGTCTTTGGTCTTTAATTTAAAGCCTTATTATTCGGGGACATAATAAGACCGCAGCTGTTTAATGACTGGAGGTGTATGACGTGTTGTTGTTTTCAATTCACTGACATTTATAACAAAGCTCTGTTCCTCTGCAGGTTAGTTAGCCGAGCTCTCAAACAGTGCTGTACTACAAAAGAAGTACTTTGGGATCAGTTTTAAAGCCATTCAGAAGGGGTAAGTTTGAAAGTGAATTTGGAATAGTGTCGGGTCATGGAATGAATATCCATTTTTGCGTATTCTAATTACTAAGTAGATTATGAGCTCGGGATTTGTATAAGGTGATAGTTGATAAGGCCGAAGCCCAAATCAACTTTTACCTCATAGAAATCGAATGCGAATAATCTAATTGTTTTAGTAGAATTCTACATAAAATTTGCTTCAAATAACCATTCCAATTTGTGGTCCTAGAATTACATTTCACGCTTTAGAGAATATTTGCGCGGACATGAATCTCAAGTTATGCGCGCGCTTATCAGTTTCTTTCAAAAAAATCGATTCTTTTTATTAAGAAAACTGTGAACGTCTTTCTTTTAGTCTTCTCGGGAATTTAATTCTTATTTGTTTCTAAATGTTCTTTCAAAACTGCGGATAAACGAAAAATCATTAACATTTTGTCGGCCACGCAAAGCCACGCTAATGGCCTATAGTGTGCAATAGCTTTGCCAATCAGATAACAGCATTTACTTTAGTATACTAGTAGAATTCTACTAAATACAACTATTACATGAATGCCTAAATCTCGGCAATTCAATTTTTTTGTGCATTATCACTAATACAGCGTTTTATTCTTTAGGGTTTTGTTTTTCTCAAGTGCTTTCTCAGGAATTACACGGGACATGTCCGATCAAAAAAAAAAAATTAAACCTGAATTTATATAGGAATTCAACAAAGGCTCATCTTCCAGAGCTCTACATCCCATGTTGGATTTCTCTGAAGCACAAGGCTTTTTTCCTGGTTTCTGACGTTTTAATGTGTTGTTATGCGCCAAGAGCACAACCCTGGTTCTTTGACATCCAGTAGGCTTAGAACCAGGTAATGGCAGAGTTGAAAGAACAAAAATCTCACTGACAGTGAGACAGTTCTTCTTTTGTATATAAGATAACTCGTATTCACTCGCTTGCACCCACAGCTCAGCATGGAAATGAAAATCGTGATACTGGTGTTGGTCATGATTGAAACAGTTACCGTGTTTGGAAAGCCAGCTGCAGAGGATGGAGGTAAAATTAAAACTGAGAACAGAACGCTGAAGAAAAGAACACAGAGAAGGAAATTCTGAGTAAAATTTAATGGCGTATGCCACGCTATATTGTGCTATGCCTTGGTGATCAAAGGCTGCTCCATGGATACACACTGGGCAGGGAAGCGTTCGTTACTTCTACGAAAAGTCAAACTGGTGATTAAAATTACCATAGCCGCGTTTCGGGGTAAATAATAATGTTCATTTTTCACTGAATTACCTGATGCAACACAGCTGTAGTAAGTGGAAATGATATTATTTACGTACACTAAATAATTGTCTTTCATTTTTTTTTTCGCACAAATAATAACAAAAAGTTGTGACCAAAAACTGTCTGACAAAATATTTAAACAAAAATTAAAATGGCCGCATTGTTTTTCTTTATTTTTACACCTGTTGACAGTTTATAAAAAAGAAACAAAGAAAACAGAGCAATGTTTTCCATGTTTGCTGAGAAGATTGCGAAATTCAGTATTGTTCATGCAATTAGTCTTTGCACGCTAATTGTAAATGACTGTTTTATGCAAATAAATAATACACACGTCCGCGACCTGACGTAAGTTAGTCATGTCACTGTGTCTTAGTATTTTGTCCTGTCTCAATTTCATACTATCTATATATTATCTTTACATTTTTAGCTGGAAGCTGTGATGTGAATGGCGGTAACCGATATGAATGCGGATGGCTTGGAATAGATAAAGAAACCTGTCTGAAGAGGGACTGCTGTTGGGATGACAGTGATCTTAATGCAAAGTTCTGTTTCGTACGAAAATACAAACGTACGCAGAAATTTTCATGAAGCGAGTGTTGAACGTCGATAAACTATAGTGCATTATTATAACAGTTTTTGCTTGTGTATTCTGCAATGCAATACAATACACTATCTTATGATATGGCTCCGTCTCACAAGGACTGGGAACTACCGAATTCACGAATTTGATTGGCTAACTGATCGATATTGATCGCGATCTAGATTTTGCCACTGAACTAGAGCGTTGCATTGTTATTTTTTTCTCAATCATTTATAGAAGGGCAAAAAGCCTGATGTCAAAAAATGAAATATTTGCTTGCGAATAGGATTTCTATGTTTTTTCCCCTGACAATCTAATGCTAAATTATCTTGTTGTGTTACGGGTTACGTGACAACATCCGGGTAGGTGCAGAAAGGTGGGGCTAAATCAATGTATGACCCCTCTAAGGGCATGCATTACTATTGTTCATAGGCATTTAATTCCAACAATGGTTTGCTCTGATATCGCATTGGGGCCCAGCAAATGTGACGAGTAGAAAATGACCCTCCATATAAAATTATTTGTTATTTCCGGTTCCGGCGAGCCAGGTTTTCCATATTTGGTGACCATGCGGTTGTCACGTGACATTGAAATCTTTGTAAAGCGAAGAGAAATCGTAGTTAAAATAAAGCACAAACGAGTCAAGAGGTTTCCAAGTTCTTTATTCGTTTTGCTGCGTTTTGGGACCGATAAACAGCAAGTTTACCGGCGTAACACAAACAAGCTTCGGGATGTGCCACACTGATTTATGTGTAGATGGGAGGAAGGGGAAAAACATAAAAAGTAAAGTGCAAATTTCGGCAGCTTCAAGTTAAGCTCATCTCCGTTCGCAAGCAAAATGTCAGGAAACCAGATACATTAAACGAATTAAAGTTTTCTTCTTTGCTATATAATAAACATCTTAATAACCGAGGTAGGTCGGTCTGTATGGAAAAATTGGTCGTGTTCGGTCTGTAGTCACGACAAGATTCCCCTAAACAGACCTCCTCAGTTCAATACAATACAGTGCAAATTGAGTAATACGCTTAGCTATTCGGTGTAACATTACATACTGTGAACTGGTGTTCTTTTTAGAAACTCTTAACTTTTGGCTGACTTGGCATAATTATGTTAACACTGATAAATGAACGTTCTATTTGTGTCTCGTTTCGAATCGCAGACCTTCCTGACGGACTCTGCCCTGTTGCTCCATCCGAGCGCATAGAATGTGGTTTTTATGGAATAACAAAGGAAGAATGTTTGAACAAATCTTGTTGTTGGGACCCGACAGTTCTTAACACTAAGTGGTGCTTTAAACAACCGGGTAAGTGCAGAGAAAGAAAGGTTTTCACTTTGACTGTCAATATGATATGTCACTTTAACTCAATCATATCAAACAGATCACCATAATATTATAAATGTAGTTCTCCAGAACATCTACATATGTCGGTGTTTACGTCGAAGAGGATGTTAATAAGAAGTTAATGACTGGCCCAAGAGATTCAGGAAGTTTTATTTTCCCGAGTTCGTCAAGGTGGTGTGGGGAAGATGCTGAAGAGCTCCAAGGCTGCCGAGGGCTTCAAGATCTTGCAGCCCGTATATATCTTAATGTCTGCGAGCTATGAAAGTAATTCGAATGATTTGTTCCGGGAAAAGGGTGGCGTAAAAACTCTGTTATCAAAGATTAGAGAAAAATTCTATCATGATGCTTAAGACACTACATATGACACCAGATTACCTGGGATCAAGATTTGTTTATCACGACAATGAAAACAAGTTAGTTCTTCCACAAATTCGTACCGATTATCTGGAGAAAACGTTTTCGTACCGTGGAGCTCAGATGTCACGTCAGAATAACTATAACCAATAGAACTGAGACCAGCAGCTTCATTCACCGAGATCAAGACTAAAATAAGTCACCTCAGCTTTAAGAATTTTTTTAAAAATTGCTGCACGCCGTGCTAAGAAGTTTTTGTTATTATTTGTTTTGGAGTTTTCTATCCTTTGATAGGTAGCTAATTGATTGTCATAAATACACCGATGGTATTTCGTGTATAAATGAAGTTATCGTACAGTATCGTATGTTCCCCGAGGCGGAGTCGAAGAGAACATTAAAGGATTCGAGGGGGGTTGGGTTATTTAGGCTACACGAAAAACAAATTCTCTCACCTCGATTCTTAACTCCCAGAGTTACAGAAACGAAAGAAGGCTGAATTTAACACTATTTACGGCCTATTCTTTTCTGCCCACCAGGATCGAGAAGAAACATATCAAGCTGTTTTTCGTGCGGCCAGTCGTTTTAAAACTTTTTTGTTATACCTCCCAACTCAAACATGGAACGAACTGCGAATAAAAATACTTGTTTGACGCCAGTATTCACATAAATTTGCCACGCTTTCAAGGTGCATGATCTGATTACGTGGGAGTCGGAAAGGTTTTGTTGCTGATTCCCCAGGGATTAATGAGTTTGTTCACTCCAGGAAGATAATGAGTTTTCAACCAGGACAGATGACACGTTATCCTCCAATCGGAAAATGTATTTGAGTTGGAAGGTATAACAATACAATTTCAATCAAGTGAAAGAAGATGATGTAAAAATTCAAAGGAATGTCAGTCCACCCCCAACACCGACACACACAGACTCTATTTTATCTTCCTTTTCGTGCACGTCATTTTCCTTTGAAGTGTTTTTTAGGCCTTTAGGATTCGTGTTAACTTAACGTGAAAATCATGTATAGCAGACAGTAAAACGGCGTTTTCGTAGTTTTCTTTAAGCACGGGCCGTACTGATCGGTTGGGGAGGGTAGGGGGACGCTAGTAGCAGTAGAAAAAATGGTTGTAAGTATTGTCTATTTATGTGAAAAAGTGACGTTTTTATTATTATTATTATTATTATTATTATTGTTATAATTTTTTTATTATTATTTTTTAGCGGAAGAGCAACTTGGGTGTTACATCTACCATGGCGTGAGCGGGAATTGCAAGTACGTGTGTGATCCGAGCGAGCGAAAAAACTATGGAATGTCGCAATGCAAGGGACGAATCTGCTGTGTTTAAAAGGTGGGTATTTTCTTTTTTTTGAGTAGAACTAGAGAAGACCGTGTCAAACTAAGCTCATACAGGACTACAATTGTAGCTATAAGCTATATTGATGTGTGTGGAGATGCTCGTTGTGTAGCTTAGTGGTGTTAATCATGGATTTTGGTTTCAGTTAGGGCAGTCTAGGTATTGCAGGGGCCTTTGGTTCGAATCCGGTTCAGGCCTGATTTTTTTCAGTCTTTCACAACTGCTTACGTTGTGTGTATAACAGCGATGATCAATCATAAATTCATATCTTCTCCGCAGTTCAAATATATCTTTCAGATATTCATTTGCACGATGCTTGTAATCGGACAGGTCAAATCGGACAGTTGGGTAGCCAATGAAAAATGAGTAAAGATTACCACTACCATGTGAAATGTTTGTTCGCGAAAGACTTAAAATATTAAAATATTTCCGCTTCATGATCAATCTCTTTCCCTCAGGATCATACAATTTGCCTGAAAAGTTCAATATTATTTTTTATATATATCGAAAACTCAAAAAAAGTTACTTGGGTATATTAAAAATATCTTTTTTAGCATGCATGTTTCTCTTATTTTATTATCGATTTAATAGGTAATAGGATTTCATGTCGTACAATTCAGGGGTAATCGGGCTTGTAATTTCAAATCGGTTTCGCGCTACCCCTCAGCTGATTTGAAATTAATCGCCGGTATGATTTCAGACCAAAATTGCGCGACCCGAAGTTCAATTGCCACTTTATTAGATCCATTTTGAAATCGCATAATTTAATAGCCTGAATACAAGAACTACTTAAACAACAAAAGTTGCCAAATTTGCCAAACAATGGCCTTTTTGTCTTTCATTTTCCTGCAATGAGATTGGTTAGTTAAAAAAAGCCTTGAAATCTGATTGGTTGCTTTGTTTTACTGTCTCATTCTCATTGGCTGAGATAAAGATGCGATTTAGAGCAAAAAATAGTGCGATTTGGGAATAAATCACACTGCTGAGAGCCAGATTGCAAGGATAACCAGTGATTTCAAAATGGATGTAATAACTCCTAAAATTGTACTCCACTCAGTCCTATAACCATTACTACCAGTGAGAAAAAGAACTGGGCTTTTAATTGTTATCTGTAACCTTCTAACCGGTTAAATTATTCTTCTTGTTTCGCAGATCGAGCCCTAAGAGATGCCGTGGCATGAAAAGAAGTTAGATAGAGTGACCTTAATTCACTTAGTCCATTACGAAGATAGTGATTATAAAAAGCAAGACAATGAAATTAAAATTGCTTTTTTGAATTCACTCCTATCTGTTTCATGACCTTATTACACATGTCCGAAAAAGGATGCCTCTGTTCTTTTTTGTGCTAAGCGAGCTTCTCTACCAAACTACCACGAGAAAAACTTTAAAAGTTAACCTATAAATTACTGTAGCGTAGGAATAATTAAGTCTCTGCTGCCTTTCAAAGGAGAGAAGAAATTGTCTAACAGACTGATCCAGAGTATGTTTCCTGCTGCAGGAAATGTGTCATATATAATAATGGTATTAGTATATTCTTCTTATCGCGAGATGGAAATAATGGCAACGGCAGCAAGTGAGAGATAAATAACTTTGCCTTTTATCTTACCATAAAGAGTTAAGTGATTTATATTGGTTGTATACGGGTAGAAACTATTAATTCAGTCTTTGTGGGCAAAAATTACAAAATACTAGGTCTATAACACTGTATTCATGTTCTAACACCAATGTTCTTGAATGCATGTGCACAATCAAATTAGAGCCAGAATTATCTGTTCTGTCCAGTTCTAGTCACAACTGACAACACACAAGCTACACTGTATGGCTTTTGTGAATGTAAAATGTATATCAAAATGGCATACTATTTGATCATTCTCTGGGTTTCACTGAGATCACAATTTTGATTTGTGTGCATGCCTGAGCAAAAATGCCATAACACAGCAAACATCATGAATTACTGGGATTGACAAAAAAGAATAGGGTTAGCCTCAATATGAAGTATAATATTTTCAAATTCCATCCCACTGAGATCATGAACTACTGGCATTTTTTGTGTTATTTCTTAGTGGGCAAAATGGTACTCTCTTGGCAGCTTTGGATTCCCCACTGTGTCCCTCAAGAAAGCGGTGTTCTATATCAGAATAAATCCATACCTTTATTAACAAATTAAAACATGCTCGTCACCAAATGAGATATGTTTGTTTTTCATTGAGAGACATATCAGTTCTTATTAACCAAGCATGAACGCTGTACCTTGAGAATATATTCTCCTAGTAGGCTGCAGCGCAGGTTATGTTAACATGATATTTACTACACGACTGTATATTCTTAGAAAATAAACCAGACTGGAAAATCATCCAAACTTCAAGCACCTAATTCAGGTTAAATAAAACAAAAGGAAAGAAAAAAAAGGAGTATTAATGTGAAAACAAGTTCTTTCAGAAATTTAAGCCACAAATCTGACAGAAAATCTTCAATTCAATGTGTTCATGCAATACTTAGAGAATATTGGATCAGTCATAAAAAGAAGAAATTTATTGTTTGGGTTCACGCTGCATGTGTTCTTTTATGTGAGAAGAGGCTTGTCATATCACTAAAACACTTGTGACACTGGTGGCATTCCAAAGGATTTTCTATTATCTGCAGTTTGTTACCGCTTAGGTGATCCTCATTCAGACTACAGCAATTTTCTTCCTGGTTACAATCAGCAGTCTCTTTTCCAGGCTGAGAAATATTTTCTGGTAAACTTCCTGCTTGACTGAAATACTCACTAGTTGTGGAGTACATTGTGTTCTCTGCAACACAACAATGTTCAAATCATCTCGCCTATAAAAAATAAAGTACAGAGATTTATCATCATATTGTTTTCATAAATCGGTAACAAACTTGAGATTGTAACAAATCGTGCCTTGCCTTGGACAAATCGTGTATTGCACGGGCATTGCACTCACAGCTAAATCGTCGGGGTTTGCCCTAAAGTGGAACGAACTGACCACCTTGTGGCAACGATCATTCTCTGCAGACTTCATCATGAGGAAGAATTGATTATACTGCTAATCAATCTGACCAGAAAATGATCTGGACGCGTTACATGAGTAAGATGACCAAAGCCTCTAGTTGTTCGTAACCTAACTACATGAAAAGTTTCAAAAAACATCTGAACGTGAGAATATTGGACTCGAACGTCCCTACAAGGTTGAAATAAGAGAACGTTCGCTGCCAGTTTTGTTCGCTCTTTCTTTTCCGTTTCTCTCGGGCGCAGAGAGGTTTGCATCGAATCGAATGAATCACCGCAGTATTTCTCAAACAGTTTCCTAAAAATTTTCCTTATCTTTATGGAGGCAGTTAAGTCAATCGCAATACGTTAAAGTGAGGTAAGTCAGAGTTAGAGAACAACCCGACATAAGGACATGAGAATATTGGGGGAAAATGAGCCCGCGCTCCTCCTTCAGTGCCCAATCCATTCTCAAGAAGTCAATTATTAACCATGGGGAACCAACTGGACTCTACCACCTAGACAAAGGTGACATCAAATTACGCCGGACGGACTGCTAAGAGGTGGACAAGGAGGTTCGTATTGGTAAAATTAATTGGTTTACAAGTCATTTTACGCAGCTGTGATATTGATAAGGCATACTTGCCGCCTAGAAACCATTCGTAAAAAACGACTAACTTAACTACAAAAATAATTTTGTAAAACAGGTTTTAATGACGATCAAAGCGACTGAAATTCTCTCTTTCTTTAGTTAAAAAAAGGACTGAGCCTAACAAATTTTAACGTGAATAGTAGATTAATTGTCGATGGAAGTGTAAAAAGGGCAAAGGATTGACAATTAACGCTAATTCATTCGTTACCGCCGACCGGTTAGCTCAGTTGGTAGAGCGTAGGACTATCGTGCGGGAGGTCTCGGGTTCGAGCCCCAGACCGGACCAACACTCGGGGTCTTAAAATAACTGAAGAGAATATGCTGCCTTTGCAATGACATCTGCAAATGGTTAGATATTCTAGTATTCTCGGATAAGGACGATAAACCGTAGGCCCCGTCTCCTGCATCTTAACTGTAATGGCTAGCAGGGGACGTTAAAGAACCCACACACTCATCGTAAAGAGTAAGGCACGGAGTTCCCGGTGTTGTGGTCTGCTCTTTATCCATTGAGTTGTTTGTGTTGTACGCACACGTTTAAACGAGCGCTTGCGCTCCTAGGTGTCGCGTGGGTAAATAAAAAAGTAAGTAAGTAAGTAAGTACCGTGATCGTGCTCAGGAAAATCCGGATTAGATCGTGGAATTAGATCGTGGGATTTGATCGTGGGATTCGCTACCTTACCCTTTTGAAGAAAAAAATCATTTTTTAGCACAAAAGCAAATAAATGGGATGTCAACAACTTCCTGTTCTCCTGCGTCTTGAATGTGACTTGTGAACAAACTCAACTCTTGTAATTTTCAATGAGCCTATTCCCTAGCTAATCCCAACCCGCTCAAACCAATTAGCGCGAACGTCCTTAGATTTGAAGGAATTCTTTTACATGGTAAGAAATAAAATTAGCTAGACCACTGTGACAATTTTTTAATTTACCTTGCGACTATATAGGTCAGTCGATTAGCAGCAAATTGTTTTTCCTTTACAGGCAGGCCAGCTGTCTGATAGTGTCCTTAACAATGACTCTGACTTCTCTTATCTTCCAGCAATACAGGATCGGGTTAAGAGAAGAGTTTAGAAAGACTAGGAGTGTCACAGCTATCCAAACGCTAGCCAGGCCATGTTCTATTGCATTCTCATGCAGCACCGCTACAATTCCCCACGGAAAATAACAAGCACCTAACGCAAGCTGCACCCACATTATGGTAGAAACCGTCTTTTTGTATCTTGCCATGCATAGTGAAATGCTTTCCCCGTTTGCTTGACCTTGCCGAGGAAAACGTTTTTGTACTTGAGCTTGTTGCTGTCGTAGTTTGTGGTGGATCCACGAGTAACAGCAAATCGAAATTACCAGACATATTACGAGAGCAATCGAGGCTTGCCTGAAAGCGATTTCTCTTTTCCAGATCCGGACCCAACCATGCAAAGAAGAAAAGAGCCAAAAACAAATAACAACGACACGAACTCTCCTTAATGTTACAATATGTCTGTATTTCAGTCCCAGTAGCAAGGCGAGGAGTCTGTCCACACTTATTGCAGTCGATGTCGCAACAGATAACCCACACAAGATCAAACTAGAGGCTCCCATACCTTTTAAGACATAGCTGAAAACGCTGAAGTCCATCTCTATTGTGGGAAACAAGTTTATCATGTAAGTTGCAAACAGTGGTTGTACGATAACACCAACACAAAGATCACTGATTGCCAGACTTCGACAGAAATGTTTAGTCGTAGGGTGAATGGAAGACACTTTTCCAAGAGCGATAAGGATCAAAACATTGCCAAACGACGCCGTGATGGAAAGAAAAATGTTAAGAGCTGAGAGTAACTCAAGTATGCCGGCTGGTGTTGCACTGAGTGCTTGTTCCATCACGCTTATGTAGTTTTCATCTCCAGTGAAGTTCGCCATTGCGTTTAAGCTTGGCCGGTGATCAAACTTAATTGTAGTAGCTTTCTGGTGGCGTGGCCTGATAATAAGGTATATATGTATATTGTTTCCATGCCTCCTGTCGCTTTCCAAGTGCCTCAAAAAACCCCCGTAATTGCGTTTTAAAATTATATAGCTCGGAGCTATTTGCCCATTTTCTTGAGTGGCATTCATGTATCTATATAATACCACGCTCAACTCACGCAATTTCAACAGCTGCCGTGCGTAATGCACTGTTTTAGTGATCAGTCTCCTATATTAGCGCTGTTGAGTTCTAAGTTTCGATCACAAAACGACAGCCTTTTTATGCATTGGAAGCTTAATGGCAACTCGGCAAAGCGAAAAAGACCATGCACTTGATCTTTTTGAGATAGCAGTTTAATTTGTTGACTACTCCAACGATGTGGAACTGATTACGTATATTTCACCTTTTTGAAAAAGCTGTTTGTTGACACTTACGTACATACAAAACGCCGTCCGTCCTCTATTTGACAAAGTAGGTTATGGTTATTAGGGATCGGAGCTCGTAAGCCAGCTGGTGTGAATCTGCTTCCGAAAAAGTTATGTAAGGATTTGTCATGAGAATCCCTATTACTATATTTAAGAGTGGGTAGACAAAAGTTGTGCCTTCACTTAATTTAGTTTTAGGTACGTGCAACTAAGTCTTCTGAAACCATCGACTAATAGAAAGCTGTACATAATTCATTCTATCAGCGGTTAAAATCCTCTCCTGAAATTAAGTGCCGGCACTTATTTCATGCTGAACACCCCACGTACAACATCCTGTTTGTTTACTTAATCTCTTCTACGAGTATTTAAATCCGCGGCCTCGTTGATGACCATGTTAATCTGTTTCCTAATCATAGTATCAATTAGTATCAATTAATCAATTAGTATTAGTATCAATACCACACAAGTGAATAGTGCTTTTCGCGCACGCTGATTGGCGAGCTCGGAGGTGATTAGCTAAGTACTATTAGTTACTCTTTGGTCCGCTAGTTATTCAGCTTGTGGGGTATATACTAAAACAGTTATTCACCACAGTGTCGGTGAAAGTGGTGGATATTTGCCTCCACTTCGGTGAATAATTGCTAATTATTCTACCCCAGCAATAAACGTAAGCATGAACATGTAGACTCAAAACATGATGTCATCATGCCAACAACGTTAAAATGACTAGTATTTTGCCAACTGAAAAGACCGTTAACCCACCTTTTACCGGTGACAAGCAAAGTAATTGCTTTTTTCTTTGATCAATACGAGAACTTTCTCTAATAGGAAAGGTAGTTTTAGTTCCCATTTTAAACATCCGATCACCTGCTGGCTTGTAAACGGAACTGTTTTAGACCATTAAAATAAATTGCACTTTTACTGGAGACGCTGCTCGACTGTACGCCGGTATCTTATTTAAGTAGAAAACAAGTACCTGACCGTGTTTCTATCTATCGAGTTTTATAACATGGATAACACCCCGAATCTATGCTTTCATTCTTTCAGTCGCTGTGTTTGTCGCGTCCGTCTCATGACTTGGATGAGAATAAGCAACTTAATCACGAAAGAACAATAAATTTTCCTTTCATTGACTTTTTTAACGGCTCCTGATTTAAAAGCCTTTCTCGTGTTCCCAACATACCGTGAGGCGTTTATTACGCCAGTAAACCCATACATAGGGTGGTCTAATGTTTTTCGCAACATTATCTCTATATCGTAAAGGACATTTGAGAATACG
>OMLO01003477.1_pt1 | contig 13001 bp, 5 predicted proteins | sample 1674811 | NCBI WGS metagenome assembly OMLO01 (sample SAMN06265003, study PRJEB25207) | coral metagenome | isolation source: Coral host | place: Mexico:La Bocana,Puerto Morelos, Mexico | collected 2008-11-13
CACGTTCCGTAGACGACGCAGAACTTGGTCATTTCACGTTGTTGTTATGCTGAAGACGCCATGGAAATGTACAAAGATTGATAACGCACGTGCACAGCTATTGTTTTGCTCATTAAACCTTTTGTTTGGCGCCGTTCTCGTTGCCGTCGTCGTCGTGGTTTGCTTAAGCTCCCTAAATATCTTCAGCTCGACGCCGGGGAGCTTGCTTCAAAGTTTAACATATACCTCACTAGGATGCGGGTGTGCCACCTTACAACTACTAGAAATGCATATGCATTTTAACTTATTAACAACTGATAACGTAGCTAGACTAAAGTACACACTGTGGACCTCGACGTTGAAACTTTGTGGAAGTGAGCTCACCATCGCCTTTCTCCGTATTGACTCCGCTGTGGGTTCTGCAGGTATCTCCCTTACCATTGCAAACTCGACACTTATCTTCTTTTGCATTGGAATTCAAAATAAGATCGCAACCGAGTTTCTATAAAAGAAAAGCATACTCAAATTAACTTTAGGATTTTTAGAGGGCGTTGATATTGCGCATGTATTTGTAAGTCAGACACGCGTGGCAGCTCGTTCCTCTCATGTGAATACGACCAGTATGCTTTTGGGCGTATTTTATTTTGGACTGATGAAATGTCCAATCAACCACGCTATCTGGTACTAACTGCTAAGGGGCAGTTCATTGGGCATTTACGCTGTACTTTGATTGGATAATAAGCAAGAAACTGATTCTATGACGATTCTTTGTTTTGGCCGATAAGTTTTCAGCACTTTGATAATCGCATGCCGGGTTTAAAGCTCTAGAAAAATTACGCCCCCTTGCAACAAATGCCAACTTTGTTCTGTCACTGATACCTCGCATCTTCCATCCACACAAATGTCGTATGAGTCCACAGTGCATCTTGTTCCGTCTACTACTTTATCTGCCCAGCGCTTTAAGAGGTTAACACCTTTAGGCCTGCAGTTTAGAACACATTTCTCGTGTACTAGAATGAATGAAAACAATGAAACCTTCCTTAGTTTTTCAATTTACAAGAATAGAAAGGGATGGTAGTTTGGAGAAGGTAATCCTATATAATAAATCAAAACCGAGATACCGTACTCCATCAAATTCCCACCATACCTGGTATATACGGAACCCAACTGTATCGACGTCCATTTTGAAGTGTTCGGTTGTCGTAAGCTTCGCACTGTTCAAGTCGGAAGTCTCTGGAACCTTCCGGACAATCCTAAAATAAAAAAAGGACAGAAATGAAAAGAACTGAAATTCATTACATCAAATTACGAACAAGTGGAGCAAAAATGATGAGCTAAATATACAGCGAAAATTAATAAATTTGATTAATGCTTACCTGAATATTACATGTCCTGTAGAAACGCTTACTTCCAGTGCAATACTTTTCTGGTCTAAATAGTTCAAAGTTATACAAAAAATAATAAAACATTCAGATGGTATGATAATAACACTATGTACATAAATCGTAATGTTACGGAAGACATGTTTTGATGGGCATTTTTCAATTATGGAAAATTAGTTAAAATATACAGGGAAAGATGCATTCACTCGATGCATTTGTGCATGTCATGGAGAAATCAAACAAGGAAAGTCTTCGCCTGAAGACCATATGATATAAAGTTAATAAGGCCATTTTAAATGGAAAATAGAAACAGAACAAAATGATTCAGTTTTGCTAAGAATAACTACATCAGGACACTGGGGGTGTTTCAACAAGTCTAATCAAATGCACAAGATTATTATGTCAAAATTATCATTAAAAACCCTGGCATACTTGGTCGTAGCATGTTGTAAAACGATGCTTACGACTGCTTACACTTTGCTTTCCCTTCGAAAATTTACTTAATTAATTTCACTTTCGTGGTCTGTGAGTATTTGAGGTGCGATGACTAACCGAAACACGTGCGCATGCGTACAGTTAGTTGTTACTCTTGGAAATGCTTACTTTTCCTTGTCCAGGCATTCTCGTTCCAAATAGGACACACCCACGCCACAAGTTCGGGAGCATGGCTTCCACTGGCTCCAAGCCCCCCATTTGGAATTTGATTCATGGTTTCGTTGAGCCTGCAGTGAGCGGAGAAGACACGGTCAGTTACACGGGTAAGGAAATAAACAATTCAAAGACGGTTTCTCGTTGTTTCATTACCCACAATCGCGTTTTAGATCGATGAGCGTGATGGAGTGATCCCTCATAAGACATTTTGGGTTTGGTTGAACAACGGCCGAGCACACGCGTAGTGTTTCTTATAGTTTCGTGTCATTAACGTCATATTTATTGTTTACAGTAAGCCTAGCCTGTTATAACAAAAATGCCGCTGTCAAAATACCCTATTCATCAGCGCGACGACATATTTAGACTTCCGGGCAACAGTTAATTCACGACAAAGAAACATTAAACCTTTTTAAGGCTTAAATAGCCAAGCAGTAGACATATCATGTTATGTTGAGCCGGAAAATTCATCGCTAAAATCCTCTTGCTAAAATTAAGAGTCCCGGAAAGACTACTTACCAGCAACAAAACCTTTAGAAGCAAAAGAGGTCTATGGCTCTAAATAAATGTTCACTTTGAAAGCAAATGAATCAAGTTCTTCTACGCCTTTTAGAAAAGGTTACGTCTGCATACGAGCCAAGAGACTGACAAGGCTGGAGCTTTAGCCTGGTTTCCGTAACATGACGCGACTTAAAGTATTTCTACTCCCCCCCTGGACGGGATGCTAGTCCATCGCAGGGTTACCCTTAGCACTAAATTCGCGGTAGTCATATAACTATCGGGTTAGAGTTAGAGAGAAGCACTGTTAGAGTAAGGTGTCTTGCCCAAGAATACAACACAATGTCCGTGGCCAGGGTTGAACCCGGATCGCTCGCTGCGGAGTCGAACGCACTAACTATGAGGCCACCGCGCCCCATATACAGTAGTAGTTGATTGCAAAACATGTCAGGCAGAAATACCATACTTAATAAATGCGTTAAACCGTTGCAATCCTCCGAAGAGTGGGCAGGTCGTTCTAATCTGGCGTGGGAAGGAGTGCGGCCGAGATAATACTGATTGAAATTGAAAGGATTATAACTTGTTCACCGCCAACTCGGTAGTTTACAAACGGATTGGTGTCAGTCTTGAGCACATTTCATTCGTGACCCTTGGTTTCTTGCAATTTGTTGGCAGTTGTTGAACTTTAGTACACGTATCGCCAGCTTTTTAAAAAATTTTGAAGAGTTCATTTATATTCGCATACCAATCGAGATTCGCATTTCTTATGTGACATACTTTCAGTAAATCTTCAGACAGATTAAAATTCAATTACTCCCATAACAAACCACAATCTGCGTAATCCTGCGAGATTATTTTTTTTGGCTTAATTGCTAGAAAATTGACATAAGAAACTTACACGTTATATAACATATTTTTCATGAAGCGGTCTCTTTTGGCGAGCGAAGGAAATTACTCCCACGTTGTGAGCATATTTTAAACTCACTGAGTGATACATATCTTGTGCACGGTTAACAGAAATCAACAAAGAACAAGAAAATCAGTTTTTCCTCATTCACGTTCTCTTAACCACATTACCGGACCAATGAATGCCTTAGGTGATGTGCAAAGCAGCGAAGGAAATATACAAGAAATGAGTTAAAATTGCAGTATTGGAACACATCAACTTCACCTTGTGCAATTCACAGTGTGGTCGCGATCACGAACTACGCAAATACACGAAATGCCAAAGGGTTCCAGGTTTAATGTAAACTGGCTGTTATCACTATGTATCTGAAAAGTGCGATAACCTGGCTCGGCAAGTAACCTTACCTTTCGAGAATAAGTGGATGGTTATCAGTTTCATAGGCAATAAGCGTCAATAAATAACTTACACTTTGCATTACATGTCAACAAGTCTACGTGAAATCCCTCGAGCTAGATCGATATCGAAGATTTATCATTATTACAGATTGCCTAGGACAACATACAGTTTTTTGATAAGAAAAAGTTGAAAAACAATATGAAAATAGAACATTTCGCAGGTGTTTCCTTTTTCTCTAGGGCCGAGGATTAAAATATATCTCCTGGATAACGAAGCGAGCAAGTTTTGTTCAAAACGCAAGATTTTCTTAAACAGGTCAGAAACAAGGTTATCTCTTTCGGTCCGCCGAAGGTTATCTCCTAGCTGAATTGTACACACGGCCGACAGTTAATTATACAACCCTCAAATGTCAGATTCAGTCATAACGAACGATGTCTGCTCATTAATGTCCACAAGTGCCATTTTTGGATAGACTTCTTGACCGGCTCATACAAGAAGGCCAATTTCTTCAAACGTTGTTTTTTTTTCTTTGATTTTCGGGTTCGAATTGGTCTTTACAAACTGAGCTTGCATACCTCGTTGATCAATACAAACTAACTTCCCAGCAAAGACGTTTTTTTTGTCATGATTTAGAAGAAGAATTCGTATACCGGTCTGATAAATTAGGTCACCCACAAAAATGTCCTACTTTTGGCGCGGAAATCTCCCGCTTTTGTCGGAAAATGCGCTGATCTCTAGCTCTAATTTTAGGTTGAAAATAACGAATAGGGGTCAAAGCACTATGGCTAATTTGTTTTGGGGAGGTAATTTTTAATTACAGGATAATTCACCATATGCTGAGCTTTATCTCTAGATTCCGGAAACACATAGATACGGTTGCTTTAAGCAGCATGCTTTTAATTTCTGCTTGGCCTCTTTAAACTGGTTTACAAGCCAAAAGAATGTGGTTTGTAGATTCAAGCACCACAACGGCAATTTTTTTTTTCCTTTTGAGACTGTCTTTTGCATTTCGTTCGCGGCTTTCGTCCCCTTCTGCAGAGACACCTCGGTTAAAAGTTTGTGTTTGGTTTTTACATAGTTAGTTACATAGCTCTATGGTTTTTATAATTTCAGAAGTCTCTTACGAGCTATGACAATTTCCTTCTAATTGACGTTATCTCAAGCCTTGGCTTGACAGAGGTTGAGAAAGAGCAAGAAAAATGAGCTAATCTACTGTTAATCTTTTGCTGTTGACAGTCAAATTAGATCTTTTAGTGAAAATCTCATTTCAGTACTAGGTATGTAATCACATACGATAGTATACGATAGTATCGTTTTCTCGTTTTCCTTAAATCAGAATAACATTTCAGACGTGTGCTCGTGAATTGCATACTTGTCTATTTTATCAAAAAGTCGAGAGACAGAGTTTATTTTTAGGAAAGTTATGTTACGCTCTGTAATGGTGAATATGTTGATTTTGGGAGTTTTAATTTCTATAAAAACGTGCGAACCCTGAAACCTCCGTGGCATTTCAGACAATGTAACCAACTGACCAAAATGATACCTCTCCGGTTCTATAATTAGATCTTTCAGCACGACCGGCAGAAGTGGGAGGAAAACCTGACAAAAAGTTGTTGTCCGCCACAGGAATCTAATTTATAAACAGTGATTTGTGATAATTATTTGTTCGTGACTGCGTCTACAAGAAGCTTAGGAATTGGAGTCGGGAACGATTTCATTACAGAATAAAGTAATTTAAAACAGTTGATATTCTGCACATGTCATAATCTGATAACAAAAACAATTGAGATTTAGAACACGCGATGGATATGCTAAAACAAAGGCCAGTGTAACACAAACTTGAAGAGTTTGACAATGTTTGCAATTGTCAGTTCGGTACTGCTGTACAATCAGGTATATTCCCCTTGTTACTTCAGTTTGGGCCAGTTTGGGCGAGAAACGGCAATCAACTCAACACCATAAAACGAAAGCTGGACTGCAAAAGATATTGACTTCGCATGCTATTGCCGAGTGTTAAATTGAATATCCAAGTCAGTTTTGGAAATTTTTGATGAAGTTTGGGTGTCATTTTTGCGTATGATGAATTCGCGTATGTTGCAACTTTAGCAATGGCGTGATTTCGTTGCCAGAACTTATTTTCAGCTGTCTTCGCCTCCCCTTGTCATACCCCATCGTGGCATATTTTTCCTCACCCCCCAAGTTCAGCATAAGGCAGGCGGGTCAATAAATACTCATGTTGTTTGAAGGTCTTCCAAACATCCCCTCACTTTTATTACATTTTAATCCCTGCAACACAAACAGGCTGACCTGCATTAACCCTTACTGTCTGTGGAACGTTCAGGACAGAACGAAAGTCAGACAATGTTTGTTCGAAACGTCGAATCGTTTACCTTTCCTAAACAAATGAATTGGAAAAAACCTGAAGGAAACAGTTAAACTACAAAATTTACATAGATAATATCTAGAGTTACTGCTCACCTTTGAACCGTTTGGCGCCAAAACCCAGCATATTACGACTGCAACTGACAGGGTACAGAGATGAGCCTTCATAGTTTCGTGCAACTGAAGAAGACCGAAGCAAATACGCGTGTTCGTGAGGTTAGGCGCCCACATTTAACTGTTGAAAGACTGTTGTATTTCGGGCATCCTAATCTAAACAGAAATTAACAAATAATTATTTCGAAGCACTTACGCGTTAAAGTCGAGCCAAAGTTGCTGTTCTTGGACTGAAATTCACCTCCTGTCACCTTCACCTCCTAAAATTGTAACGTGGTTGTTAGTTCTAATAAGGTATCGATGCTTCTCCGGCCCAAGGTTATGTAATCTTTATATAATACCAAAACTTATAGAAGTTGTTGTTACATTGCTTCACCGTTCAACACTTCAATGGCCGACCCGCAGACATATACCACCACGGCGTGGTGAAAAATCCCCGTGGACGTGGTATTACAAAAATCTCTCTATCGCCTTATGGCTGGGAAGATTCCAATTGGCCTTTCAGATTACGCATTTGAAAATCAACTGCAACTTGTGATTGTGAAATGATCAGTATGAGCTAGAGAGCTTGAAAGCTTATGAGGAAATTTTACTGATTTAATCAACAGAGAAAATAAACCTTGTGCGATAAATAGGGGCTACAATTACATATATTACGCACTTTGACAAGAGAATGTGCTCTAAGGTCTCACAAGCGAGGCGTAGAGTTCTTACCTTCGAAATCCGTGATATGCGTTCACCCGCCAAAAGAAAACAACGTGCTAGTCTGTAATGAACTGATCCTTGACTTCGACTGAAGTGTCACACAGCTTGATCTTCCTTTAAATAGTTGGGCATGTGCCGGTTTTAACACTTGAGAGAATCACAGGCATGTGAGAAAACACAATATGGATACGGGTGGGTTTTATCAACAGGCTATAGAAAGCAATTCTTGCGCACCTTTTCCGGAGTGTTGAACTGTTTCAAGAGCTTAGACAATCCTGGCACACGAATCTAAAGTTGTCTGATTAGTGTCTCAAAACGTTGTGAAACCGTAGATGGGTGTTGCGAAGCTGAATATGCCAACTATGTTTAACAAAAATTTGATTCGGCCATTGAAAGCTTCTTTCATGTCTCGATTATCTCAATTAATGTGTAATGTCAACATCTTGACATTCATGACGGCCTGTTCTTTTTCCTATGTTTTGACAAAGCCGCAAGCATCCGACATTTTTTGGCGTGGGTCACCGAACTGAAAGGGCTGCGAATGATTGACAGCTGGTAACAGCTACAAAGCGGGAGGTTTACTAAACAGGTAACAAATGCTAGCGCGTGATCCAGGACTGATCGATAGAAATTATGGAATTACCATTCCCTCTCAGATCCAAAGACTGGTAGCATGCATTTTTTTTCGCCGATGGCAATGTTCAAGCTCAAATTAACTTCATGTTCTGTGGTGACTGATAAGCGCTTTACATATGGCCTTATAAAACTTCATAATTCTCTAAGCGCAAGATGTAGTTTTGATAAGGGAACACATTCTACCAACCCCTAACTAATTTGTCTGGAAGAATACCCCGGGGTGGGGGGTTTAGGCCTGCTGTAATTTTGATTTCCTTACGTTTGTAGCTGAAGTTGCTTAAATAGCTGGTTTGGCCTGATGAATAACAATCAGCTCACAGTGAAAATGAATATATGAAAGAACATATGTTTGAACTGGGTAATGAGGAACCCGGGGATGAACCCTGTCGAGCTTAAACGCCGTAAAACGTCTAGTTTTTACAGGGTCTTATATCTGTTGAAATAAAAACTTAGGATTCGTAATTTTCAATTTTGGAAAATGATAACATCACAGGCGCAAACAGGTGACGAGGAGTGAACAATTTTTATACGAATATAATTTATAACTGATCGAGGCTATAAGAAAAAAACAGAGATTGTGAAATAATTTTGTAAATATGTGAACACTTAACCATTATATGTTTTTAGCTGATAAAATTCGATCTTCCTTTCTCTAAACGGCAGAAATAACCTAAAAGCGGCAAAAAAAGCACTAGCCGTATAACATTTCTGCAAGAACTTATTTGCGTCATCAAGCTTTAATATCTGGAGACTGGCTCCAGAATTACACTCGAAAACAAAAATATCATGCGCTATAATTTAAGAATACTCGCCGAGAATGTTTAGCAGCCTAGCAACGTTTCACAGCAGTCATAGGCCTGGGAACGTCCTAGAGTCTGAGGTTGAATTACTGTCAGGCAATACCTTGTAAGCCCTATACCTTAAAATCATGACCAGCTAGATAATTACACCACGGAGTCTGATTCTGATTCTTATAAAAAGGAGTAGCATGATGCGTATTTATGTACAGTTGGCTTGTCTTAATATCCCAAAAGACTGAGAAAAATGCGCGCTACTCTTAGCTCAAGAAAATGCTCTCTTCACCCTATTTTCTAACTGAGCTGCTGAAAGATCTTGCTTGCAAGGAGAACCAGGTGCTTAAAGAGAGTGTTCCCGAATGTCCGAAGTATTTTATCACGGTGTTATACACGGCTTAGGCTTATTCATTTGCTTTATGATATAGAGGTTATGTGTTGAAAAACAGTAAAACACGCTTTTTCTATGTTTTATACTCTGATAGAACATGGGTTTTCGACTAATCAGACCGTTTGAAGGGCGAAGGAAGATATGAAGACATAATTGATCATATCTTTAGTGTTAACTACAACTTCTCATGATTATCTTTTGTTTTTTATATAATATTTAGAAAACGCCAAAACAGATATATAAAAGGTATATAATTAAAAACTAAAAACTTCAACTTAAAAATGCTTCTATAAAAAGCTACGCTTTCAGTTTACTTTTAAAAATAAACTTATAAAGAATAATAATAACTGAATAATAATAAAAAAGAGGCAGTCCTTTATTTCACTGAATAAATGACGCTGTATTCACCGACTCCACTAGCAACGACACCAATGCGTAAAAAATGCAAACAAAAAAATCAATTTAAAAGTTTAGGATGACTGCATTAAAATTGATCACGGTGTTCAATAGAATCAAACAAGTGAGGGCTTTGTTAGATATTTCTTAACGAGCGAACGAGCACAAATTTTAGGCCTCCTGACTGATCCACCGTAGAAAAACGAAATTAGGAAGCACATTTTAATCCAGTTAGCGATATATTGACACATCCTGCTGAAACCGATTGAAACTTTAATTTTCGGTCTACTTTCCAGTTATCAGTAATATTATTTTACAGAAGTATTGTAAACACTCTCCATTAACACCAAGCTACCACACAATGTAAATGCATAATAAATGTGTAATGCTATATTTTTTTTTTCATTATGAATTTGGGTCCATTTTACGCATTTAAAAGTTCAAAGTGCTCCAAGCCCTTAAGATCAATACAAATGGAATTGAAATTGATTTGTGCTCTCTGAATGCCAGTCTTTACATTACCAAATGATGATAGATTAACGAAAGATATTACTGTCGGAGTAAAAGTCTTCAGCTAATTAATGAAGATTTGCGAAAACTCACCGCTTGAAACCTTGAAGATGCCATGTTCCACTGGGCCAAGACTGAAAACAATCATCTTTTTCCTTTCAAAGCATGGATGAGGGGATAAACACGCAAATATTTTAGATGAAGGCCGATTTTTAATTGGTTTTTAACAGTCGAGGAAGTTCAACAAAGAACTGAATTCGTTTCAAAGCAAAGAAAAGAAGTATTTATTTCACGTTTTTCAAACCTGTCAAAATTTCCAGTGGCAACGGTATCCATGAATGGCCTGTGCAAATCCAATTTTAATAAGTTTCCCGATCTTCTTCATAATTTCTCCGCTGTTGATATATCTAAAGTAAGATAACCATGAGGAGAATTCGTTTATCAAGGCTTTTGAAATCAGTTCCCTTGCTGTTATGCTTGATAACACTGTATTTAATCGGCTCTTTCATTGTGGGCTCATCGAATCAGGCAGTCTTTAGAGACGAATTTCAACAAATTGATGAGGAAGAACGCAATCTTGATGAATTTTATACCGATCCAGAAAAGAACTTCGTGAAGTTTCAAGAGCGTTCAAGCACAGCCAAGAAAAATCTTATTATCGTGTCACATGGCCGATCGGGTTCCACGCTGATGGGAGACATTTTCAACCATCACCCTTCAGTGTTTTACATGTATGAGCCCCTACAAACTGTCGAACGAGTCAGTCCTACAACGCTGGCAACTAGCAAGAATTACAACGAACGCGCGATGGAGTTTTTAACTGGCATATTTCGCTGCAGCTTTGATTCACCGCAGATGTTGGGCGATATCGAGAAGTTTTACCGCAAGCCGGCCCATCCTCGAGTAAGTCATGCCATAGCCTCACCGCCATTGTGTCCCTATCAGACGACAGATCCGAGATGGGATCCGTCACTGTGTCCTCCCATGACAAGTGAATCTTTGGGAAATGCTTGTAAGGAAAATTATGACTTAACTGTTATAAAAGTTCTTATTCCTCGTATTCCCGAGAACAGCATCAAAAGTATTTTAACCTCCTGTATGCCAGAGGATGTCGATTGTAAAGTTATCTTACTCGTGAGAGATCCCCGAGCCGTCATCGCTTCATCGCTTAGCGTGGGCTTCTTTAAAGAGCAGAGAGGTGATTCTAAGGTGGGAACACGGAGATTCAGTTACTTGAACTGTAAGGAAACTGAACATAACTTAGACTTTGCCAGGAGACTGCCGGAATCGTTTCGTGATCGAATCAAATTTCAACGCTACGAGGACCTAGCGCTGAACCCCTTAAAAGAGCTGTCTGGTCTCTACAAGTTTGCTGGGTTATCTGTACCGGAAAGCGTACGAACGTGGTTAAACGAGACTACTCGACAGACCAGGGAGGCTTGTAATCGTAAGGAAGACGGAGAACAAGCGACTTGCACCAAAGATGACGCATGGGCTGCGGCGAATCGCTGGAGATGGAAGGTACATCCACACGAAATTGATCTCATTGAGCATTATTGTAAACATGTGATGAAGCTAATGGGCTATAGACCTGTCGACAAATCGTACGAACTACTGGCGAACGTAGAGACGCCGCTTTTTAGTGATCATTATGAAGCAAAACATTGGTTTTTACATTAGTATAGCCCACTAGGACCAGGCTATCTTGATGAGACAGGGCGGTGTGCTCGCTTCGATACGGAAAGTAAAAAAGGCAGCTAAGATAAGGCCGTCAAATTCCTGATGATGTGAAGCGGTTTTCAGTTGAGTGTCCTAAAAACAAAAGTCAAAGTCAATTACCAATGCTTGCTTACCAATTAGACTGCTCAGTCAAGCTCAAATCGTAGTAAAACCAAAGTAATGGCCTCTTCACGCTTACCTTTTCTCATTTGCATCACAAATGTATGTGAGGCACTTTCGGGCTATTTTGTAGTCTTAGCCCGAAATTGCCTCGCATACACGTTGGATCACATTGTAATGCAAATGAGAAAAACTAACCGTGAAAAGGGCTATTGCCTGTTTACTTTAAACAACCAACTAAAATCCGCTCTAACGAAGAAGAGAATGGAACTGATTTTTGGTCCCAGCGGGGGGGCACTCCCTTATATAGGCTAGATAAAGTGAGCAACAAAAGCCCTTCCCCTAATGATCTAAGAGTCAGGTCATAAATAGGATATCAAATTTTTGGTCAGGCCATAAATAGGGAAGGGAAAATCGCAGATTTTGGTCAGAAATAGGGTAAGAGTTTTGGAAAGCGGGCCGCACACCCCTACCCGATTTTCCCGGGAGTACCCCCCCCGGGTTTTTGGTCACATCCTGTAGTGATAAACTCTGCGTGTTGATTTCAGTTCGCCCCTCAGTTCCAATAAAAGTAGCATTTATTTGGCGTGTTTTATGGCTTTCAAAGCGCTGCGTTTGTTTCAAGTTTCAGCCACGGACACTGTAAAACACAATACGGACCGGGGGTTAAATTGTAGATTGAAGCACAAGGGTAAATTGTTCATGGAGACTTTACATTTTCGCAAGCAAAACTGATTCTGCACTCCGGCAAGTCCTAATAACGCTCAGTATAACTGCCGGCTGTTTACGGTTTGCACCCGATAACGGAATACAAAAATGTCTGGAGTCCGAGACTGTACATGTTTTTCACCACTGCAAATTGCAATTAATTGTCCACTTCGATCTACTTAAACTTCTTAGATTTTTTGGCCTAGTAAAAAAAGTTATCAAAAAGATGTTAAACATTAGCCTAAGGTAATAAGCACAAACAGGCGAGCATCAGCGCAACACAGACTAGACAAATACTAAAGGGTGGAAGTTTCTAAAGAAACTGTGGTGCTGCGTCGGTGGGGGTAACAAGGTAATTTGGTTATATCAACTAAGTTGAAAATTTAAATTGGCCACCGTAACGAAGGGCTAACACTCGAAACGTCAGCTTTATAACCCATTACGGTGGCCAAATTACATTTCAACTTAGTTGATATAACCAAATAGGCAAGTAACACATGGCTTCAATAACACCTTTATTTGCCTAATACGCCATACTGTTGCGGGAACAAAGACACAACGAAAACATGTTTGAAATGACTTAAACATTTCAACACTTATAAGCAGCAACTAAAAAAGGGAGGGGGTTCACTAGGGGGGGGGGGGGGGGGCCACGAAAATATTCCCCCCCCCCGGGGTTTTTTTTTTTTTTTTTTTTTTTTTTAAAATTTTTTTTT
>OMLO01003479.1_pt1 | contig 12996 bp, 8 predicted proteins | sample 1674811 | NCBI WGS metagenome assembly OMLO01 (sample SAMN06265003, study PRJEB25207) | coral metagenome | isolation source: Coral host | place: Mexico:La Bocana,Puerto Morelos, Mexico | collected 2008-11-13
AAACGCGAAAATTCATGATTCCTACTAATTTTACAGCCATGATTCATGATTCATGATTCCGCTTCCACCCCCGATTGTAAACATCACACAGTTTTCTATTAAGGCTGTTAGCTGCTGTTAATATTACTTATGAATAATTTGACCCTTATACTATCTGCAGTTACATGATCCTCAATTGAAGCCCACGCGCATCAGGCCAAAGGGAGAATCGAAATGTCTGCCATCATTGGCTTCTATCGTATCGATTCCCTTGGATGTCATAGGAGCCGGATAACTAGTGATTTGCAGACTGAAGAATCAGCTTGTGGGGTTTCTAGGCTTGAATCAACTGCCAACAAAATATGGGTTTGTAATTATGAAATTAAACATTCTAGAATGGTAAATAGTGGTACTATGATCAAATTTTTACCCCTACTTTTTTAGGCGTATCATATAGTATTCCATGAAAGAATAAAAACGCCCTTTACCGTTTGCAAATATCTGCATTAGTTCTGAAAAAATGTGTAAAATCTGCAAATTAGATTACTGGTGACGTCATACATTTAACCAAATATTATATGAAGTATATCCATAATAGAGCTATCTTGGTCAATTTGCATCACAGATACTACAGATACTCTGCCTACACAACTGATAATATCTTGTTCTACATTGTACACTTATTACAATTACTTTTTTTTGTTAACAAGATACTTTATATAAAATTACAATACAGGTCTTTGAATTATCATAAATCTACATATAAATTAACATAACTTGCACAATTTCATTTGATAGAAAGAAAAGAAAATAAACAAACAAGCAGCACTTACTCCTTTACAATAAAGATAGGATTGTCATTCAAAACAAGGTTCCATTTTGCCTGAAATTGTTTTAAGCTCAAGATACTTTGAGAAGATATAAGCTTTTCAATTTTATATTTTCTTTTGACCACATCTTCGAAAGGCAAAAAGAAAGTGATTTGTTTATTTTTGTGGCAATTCCATAAATATATCTTACCTAAAATCATAAAGTAGTTGAGCAGGTTAGATCTGTGATCTAACATTCCTAATATAATGTAAATATATTCCAATTTTATTTGCTCCCTGGCTACTGTCACCCAAAAGTTTTCAAATTTAGTCCAAAATTTTATTGAAAAGGAGCATCAATAAAAGAAATGTTCTATCGAGTTTTAGTATAAATCTATTAGCGTTCTATTACAAATGCTGCGCTCTGATTGGCTACGCTACTCACTATCTATTCTGTGATAGATAGTGAGTAGCGTAGCAGTGTGCCCTTGTTAACAAAATGACGGCCGCTTTTTGGCGTTTTTGAAGTGTCTGTGAAGAGGATTTTTATAAAGTTTTGAACAACTAGTAGATTTATACTAAAACAATTAGATTATTTGCTCTCGATTTCTATGCGCGATAGAAATCTCGAGCTCATAATCTAATTGTTTAAAAGAAAGACGGTTTTAAACCAATCAACGCGCGTATTTGCTTTGGGTTATTTTCTAATGGAAAATAGTAAACAGCATTTTTTCTTTTATTGTATGGCTGTGTCTCACAAGGACTGGGAACTACCGAATTCACGAATTTGATTGGCTGAAATCGATATTGACCGCGGTCTAGATTTTCCCATTTAGACCGGCATCTAGACCGATCTTGTTGTAACAGTTGTCCTCAAAAAGTTACGAACAAAGTATATGAAAAATTGGCTTGTTCCTGATAACAATACTAAATGGAAGAATCTGTAAATTTGAGTCCTGCAGAGGAGTCGAAATTGAGAAATTTTTGCTGGAACAGAAATCCAAAAGCGCTCAATACAAGACTAAGAGCGATTTAAACGTATGGAAGAAATTTTGTGAATCACTGAAAGAGTATAGAGCTATTGAAGACATACCTACCAATGAGTTCGACCTTCTTTTGCCCAAGTTTTTCATCTCTGTTCGTAACCAAAATGTCACTGAGTACTAGCCGGGTATTTTAAGTGGCTTCCAGCGAAGTTTTCAACGCCACCTGCATGAAAAAGGAAGTCTGATTAACATTCTTAACTGAAGGATGACGAGTTCTCCAAGTCCAGAGAGGTACTTTGCTGCCAAACGAAAGAACCTGGTTCGGCAATGAAAAGGAAACTGTCCAAATGCCACAAGAGAGCTCAGTAATGCCGAGGAAGATGCATTATTTGAAAAATGGCGAGTTCGGTGTTCAGGATCGGAAACCATTACAAAGGGCTTTGTGGTGTCTCCATTTTGTCTGGAGGGCTCGAGATAAAAGCCGTAAGCTGTACTGGCGAGATGTAGAATTGGCCAGTGATCCTGAAACGGATTCCGAATTCTTGGTTTTCATGTGACGTCATCATTTTCCAAAACAAAAAAATATCTATCCTTGTGAAGTTCTAGTTTTATCATATGCAAGACCCTCTAAAAATTTAACGCCATGTTGGTGCCCATGTACATGGGCACCAACAAGGCGTCTCCATACAAAGCTCTGAAAATTTGGGTGGAACACTTTTCCGCATAATGCGCGAATGAATTATCGCACAGATCTAAATCTTAACTTGGCGAAGTCGTTTATATATCAATCATGTTTCATCTCCCAGTTTCTTGACTTAATTTATTGAATGGTTACGATTTTTATTTTTGATGGCGTGACACTGCAAACTCAGCCATACCTTGCGTCGAAGTCAGAAAGAGGCAGCAAAACACGTACCGGACAAGATGGTGGTCATCAAAAAGCGTGTGAACCGAGAGCGCACACAAGCAACAACAAGTCGGGATGCCCAGTTGAATTTTACAACCCTTTCGAAGTCACCGAAGTCACTGCGTTCGTTCTGTACTGGCGACCTCGGTCAAGATTCTCCCATACAGACCTCCAGCTCGGTTAAAGAGAGCTAAATACAGACTACCTTTTAATGCTTGAAATTGACTTATATAGGAAAGATGCCAATTTCGTCATAGTACCACTTTAATTTCAGGACGCCGTTTTTTCATAATTTCGAAATAATTTATTTACAGGTCTTAACTGAATGTAACGAAATTTTAAGTTAAAATACATTTTCATGGCCTGTTTGTTCACCGCTCGTTTACTTTCTCTCTGCGGGAGATTAAATTAGCGCAAAAGTAAGAGGTAGGGGGGGAGTAGTCTGGACTGAATCTGTTTGTCCCTGGTCGTCAACATTCATATTCCTTGGACCAGTGCGATTTCATGAGGAGTTTAAGCAAGGACAAAAATAAATTTTTAAACCTCATTCAGCAAAAATGTTTGCCACTTACTGACGGCGCTGGCGTGCGCATGCGCATGAGTAGATTAAAATTGATGCATTAATTTTCGTTAACAGTTGCTTGTAGAAATTTGAGTTGCTTCCTTTGAATGATGATGAAAAGTATAAACTGAAGAATTTTAAGAAAATAGGGATTTTGCATTTTTAAATGACAATTCTATTCATATTGTATTTAAAAGGGGTGAACTAGGAGAGGTTTAAGCCATTTAAGATCTTTAGTTAGTGAGCCACTTAACTGACAACTGACAAATGGCCCAAAATTTGACTGACAACTGACAAATAGACAAAGACAGTTTAACTGACAACTGACATGGCAGCCTCCTGTCCCATCCAGATCCTCACATATGGGTCCTAGTAGGACGCGTATATTTAGGCACTTATTTCGTATATCCCCGCGCTCGGTGGCCCTTTAAAAATGCGTATATATGCGAACTAAACGGTTGTATATCCGGACTTTAAGACCATACGTAACGAAACAAGAATACACGGCAGAGAAACCCACGTACACCCTGGCGGCGTCAGTTTTGAAACGAATGGCCAAACATAATCTTCAGCATTGAGTCATATGCGAACTTGTTTCCATATCTGTCGCGTAAGAGTTCAACAGCCATGGCGTAGTTCTCCTTTGTCGTTGCAACGGCGGGGCCTTCTAGGACGTAGATAGTTCAGCCTCTCGATGTCACTTCGAAACTCTCCCAAAACGCTTGGTAGTCCACGTCAGTTTCCAGAGTTTTAGTTGCAGCGGCGCAACCCTTTTTAACAGCTTACCGTGTAACATTAGAGAGTCTGGTTCATTAAATCAATTTAAACGTTTTCTCTTTCATAATTTTTAAACACACGGCATTCATGAAGGTCAGGTTTATAGTTGAATATTGTATTATAGTTGAAAAGTTAAGTTTAGAATTTTAATCTTTTAGGATCTTAGACGTTGTATTATAATTTTTGTACCTTGAATAATGATTACAGATTAAAGATAAAAGGATTTCTTGATAACTAGTTTCGGTAACTTCACGGTTTGGGTTATCGTTTTCGCACGCTTTCCGCTTTTACCCGATTTCTTCGACAAATTTTCGTTTCCGGCTGAGCTGACTGTCTCGTTCTCGTTTCTCGATTCCACTATCGGACGAAATAGCTGTAATCACAAGGTCAGTATGTTGACATTTCGCTCAACTAGCTCTTTTATTTCTTAAGACACAGCTGAAAGCGGCGTTCTACACCAAGAAGGAGCCGTTTCTACAGTTTCTACAGTTTCTACAGTTTGTACAACTCAATACGCATCACGTGATAATAACGAGATCCGGTGACCTTACCCATGCGTTTCATGTCGTGACATCTATAATGCAAGCGTTACATATCGAGAAAACTTAGCCATGCATTGAAAGCGGCGAGTTAAGTATAGCTTAACTCGCCGCTTTCAATGCATGGCTAAGTTTTCTCGATATGTAACGAGACAGTCGGCTCAGCCGGAAACGAAAATTTGTTAACTTTTTGGCCAGCGACTCTGAGTTAGTAAACGAAAAAAAACAGGGGTTTAATTTACTCATTTGCACAATATTACATCGCCAAGATGTTAGCGCTATAAATAATTTGAGCGAGAATTTTCTCGCTATTTAACAATAGCCAACGCTTATTATTCGATTCGAATAACAAATTTTTTTACTTCTAACTGCTACTTGGACTTCTGGTTTCTACTCTTCCGTTATCGTAAACTTAAAGTTCTGAATAAGTTAAGCGGATTGTTTTTTGATCTGAAGGAATGGTCCGTTTCTTGGAAATAATTTTGTTGATCGTTCTGATCGTTTTGGTCCGTGCTGCCGAACTAGAGGCGAAAATTACTCACGCTAATCACGCTAATCAAGTAAGTGAATTTGTAAACAAGAGCGTTTGAACAAACAATAATTTTGCTCTAAACGGATGCTCGAATAGCAAATGTGAGGCGCAAAAAAAAAAAAGACAGAATCGCTGTGTAATTTAGTGCGGCTGCAATATGTAACTGAATTATCTTTATCCGGGACCCAGTTTTTTACTGTATTTCTGAAGTCGGAAGAAACATAACCACAGACGTACTGAACATATAGCCGTAATGATGGCGGATGGAAAAGAATTTACTCTTAGATGAGCATATTCAACGTGTGTTTTCTTTTCTTTTCCTTGCAGGAAAACAAAATAATGAAAGAGAGGAAAAAATAAGCTACGATAATTGTCTTAATTTGCTAAGGCTGTCAAGGAGCTGACTTTTTGTTTAGATCTTGGTGATCAGTTTTGATCTCGCGTATTTTATTGTTCTATCATCTTCTTTTTAATTTTTTTTTCAGTTATTCAGTAATTCTGAGATGTAATCTTTATTTCCAACATTTTACACGATCAACCTATGTCAAAATCAGCTCATTTTCGGTCGAAACGTGTTTTGAGGTTGAACATTAATTACTTTTAAGGACGTTCGCGCGAAAGTTTTCTACTCGATAGATTTTTTTTAACTTCTACCGCGGACAGATAATGATTTACTTGTTTCAGAAATGGAATAAAAATTGGGGGTCGTCGGCTTCAGAGGTAAGGCGTGTGGAGAACTAGTCTGATTTTGATAAATTGGTGCGCGTAATTCAGTATGATCTCCCGGGTCTTCAGGTTGAAATATCAAAGATAAGTCAACAGAGGCAAACAATCATAAAAATATTTTGTATAAGTGAATCTGTGGCGTTAACAATTTCAAATATTGCCATCCTTTTCACAAACCTTAACCCTTAAAGAGGCATTTGAAACTGACGCACAGCTAAAGGACGAGGTCAAATGAACGGAATTCGATGGAGCGTTTTGCAAAATATTCACAAATCTACTCGATAGATTTTCTTCATTTTTTCGCAAAACGTAGGAAGTCGGTAGAGAAAATGACCCATCGAAAGAAAAATAGGGGTCACCGAACGTCCAAGATCGCTAAATCCACGCAAAGTAAAAGCGATGGCCATTTGCCCTATTATTGTTCACTTAACGCGCGCTCGATGCATGACGTGGCGTATGAATTTCGTGCGCAGTAAGGATCCGCAGAAACAATTAGCGTGTACTTCCTTAATCAACGAGATTATCAGCTCGAGATTTCACAGAAATCGAGAGCGAATAATCTAGAATTGTAGGTAAATTTTACTTCAGATAACGGTTTCCAATTATTTCTCGTATTATTAAACTTCGCGCCTTAGATGGAGTTCTTTTTTGATTCTATCAAATCGAATTGACGTTCAGTGCGCGATTGCATCATTTTTCAATAATTTCAAGTTTTTTTTAATCTTCTCAAGGATTTAATTACCCATTTGCTTCACAATGTTCCTTCAAAACTTTGCAAGGTCTCCGTCTGATATTTTCCCGTAAAGACCTCACTCGTGGTTAATAAGTAGTTATTTTTCTTTACATATTTTAGCCATTAAGGACCAATGGAGGGCTGGTTCGTAAGGAGCGAAGCGCTGTTTATGGGAGATCCAACGTCGGTAAGACAATAAAATCACAGTGCAGAATCTTTCGGGGATCATGTGATATTCCCACCAAAGGCTTAAATATCTTAGGGAGCTCGCGCGCGGTCATAGTAACTGGAGTTATTTCGGCCACGTACAAAATTACCTTTGAGGTGAAGCGAACCTGAAAACAAAAGTTTACTAAGATAGAAAAACACCAAAGAAGTAATATCAAACCATAAAGGAGCAAGGATGGTTCAGTTAAGGATGAAGAAGAAGAGAACCCAAGATTAGCGAGAAACTAAAATTAGACAATATTCCAATGCAAAAGAAAATACGCGCGCTGATGGTTTAAATTGTTCCTACTAAGCAATGAGATTATTCGCTTTCAATTTCCATTTAAAAAAATAGTGTTTTATATAAAATAACTCGATAGATGTGTAAATGCTTTCTCTTTCTTAAGTTAAGCTGAAGTCCAGTTTGTGATTGAAAACTGTTGTCTCGTTAGTCAATCAAATCACTTCAGCCATTGTAACACTAGAACCATTGTAAAAATCAAAGAAAACAGACGCACGCTGACGGTAGAGCACTCAAGTAGTAAGGAGAAACAGTCGAGGCTTTTAAATTTCTTAAATTCGGCTAGAGAAACGGGAGAGCATTTGTATTCTCAAAAAAAGAATTATATTAAAACATTGATGTGAATGTTCCAAGAGCAGTTCCCAACAAAAGTTTATACAAAATTTGAGGACAAACAGAGTGAACTATGGGTAATTGGAAAATAGAAAATATAGGAAATATTCTTTTCAGTCACCAATGCACGTTTTCAAGATAAAGGGAAGTACATCAAACATCAAACAATAACATATTTTTTAGTATGAAATGACAAATTCTCAAATAATTCATTATTAAAGCAAGTTTTAAGATGGAAAGGTGAAATCGTTATTTACGTGTCATAACATTGTCCTGAGTTACCTGTTCGATTCTTGTAGTTTCCTTCTTAGACTTCCGCATTCGCAGCGAAGGTTGTGATGATCCAGGAAAGGCTGGTGGGTGTGGCAAGGCTTACATCATAGTCAATGGAAAAGATTACTCCCCTCACGGCAGAGGACATAATGTTGTTATTGTGGACGCTAAAACAGGTAAGATATTGCATGAGTGAAATAAGTAACAGCTTATTTTCAAGCTGTTTTTTATTTCTTTTTTTTTATCTGGGGCAGAGTGATCTATCTTTATATCGTATACGGTACCTGTGGATGTATACCTGTGACAAAATTCAATACTTAGCAATTGATTTCAAATCATCCAAGCTGTACATGTATCAATTCCAAGATGAATAGCACCAAGCCAATTCAACAAAATAGTCATTACACAAACAGGCAACACGCTAAAAGGCATCACGATGAAAGGCATCACGCGAAAACTGAGATATCACACTGAAGGTTACCCGGCTGAAAGGCATTACTCGAAACGGCATCCCGCTTAAGGGCATCACGCGAAAACGAATCACGCTGAAAGGCATCACGCAAAAGGGACGCAAAAATAAATCACGCTAAAAGGCATAACGCAAAAAGGTACCAGACGAAAGGCACGATATAATACGTATATCTCCATAGGTACACACGCAAAAAAGGCAAACCGAATATAAAAAAGTCATAATAATTCGTGCCTGGAATAGAGACACCTCAAACAATTATCAATGGAACGTCAATTGAATTTAATTTTTTCAGGAGCTCCTGACTTTTTAAAATCTCAAGGTTGATATGACTCATGAATTGGCATTTCTCGATCACAGGAGCAGTGCTTGGGTCAACAAGTTTTGACACTTATGGTGTCTCGTCCGCTGGTACTTCCTTGAAAGACTACCTGAACGCCATAAATGGAGAGTAAGTACTAACAAATTAGTAGTTTCGTGTGATCGCAGATTTGTCTCCGTTGTGATTTTTATTATTCTTGTTGTCTTAAGTCAGTATCTTCTTGTCTTGTCTGAAGAAAATAGGGATTACAGTGTTACTTTTATGTTTTTTTTTCATTTTTACTCGATTCCGCCAGTTTTCGTGATCGTTATAGACATTCGTGTGAAAAAACTTAAGTAAATTAATATATGAAAGATCATATATTTGAACTGCGGAGAAAGATATCATTTATCACAGTTACACACACAACTTAAGCAGTTGTGAATTACGAACTCACAAAGTGACCAGCTCCCAGATGGCTTGATAGCTCAGTCGGTAGAGCGCGGCACCGGTATCGCAGAGGTCATGAGTTCGAATCCCGTTCAGGCCTGAATTTTTTTTCAGGCTTTAATTTCACAACTCCTTAAGTAGTGTGTGTAACTGTGATGATCAATCATAAATGATAAAAAACTTAAGAGTGAACATAAAACACAACTGCCGAGCAACGAGCGTGGAATTTGATGAAATGTTTGAGGACATAATTTTAAATGACTGAATAATTCTTTAGTAAAGAATCCACCCTAATTTCCTGCAGTAAAATCGTTGTGGTCGCCATTCAAGACGCAGGATCAACCTACATATCACCAGCTTTGAATGCTCTGAAGGGACTGGGTGCCACGGATCCCATTCTGACAGACTATCGAGGTTCCTTTGCTCTTGTTGGGTACGCAAAACCGAGCAAGCCATCTTGGATCGCACAAGAACAGCAAAAGAGATATGAAGGTCCCAGTGAGATCTTTTTGCGCATTCCACTCATGCAGAGCCGTCAACCACGTAAGGATCTCCTTATGTTTGGATTTTATATCATCGGCAATGATGGAAGCGGATGTAGCAGAGTTAGATGTTGCGACAGTAGTGTAGTTGTATTCCTTTGTATCCCTTTAATTCAGACATAGTTATTTCGAACACCTTGTCATTTGGAACTTAAAACCCTTACCTCGGATTTGCTCTTCGGTCATTCGTTTCCCTTGTTAGTTCAAAATAACGAAGTTAAGCTGTAGTAGCAACACTAGTGGTAGTGAGTAGTAGCAGCAGTAGAGTTAGAATCAAGGGGTAGCGTTAGTAAAAGTAGTTAGTTGCCAAAAGCAGCTAAAGTAAACCAAGTTATTTCGAGCAGCCACTTGAGTGTTCAGTTTCGGTCTTTCCTTTCGAATTTATAACATTTCGAAAAGCTTGCTTCGGCATTTCTTAACAATGGTGAAGTTTACACGGAGGTTGGAAGGCCTTACATTAAGGTGTTTTCCAATTATGGAATGTTCGAGCTCATTAACAGGTTGGTGTAAATGGCGGTGTGTGTGCCCAATATAATTTGTATCACACAAGTCAAATTCATAAACAACGCTCTGCTGGTTAACTATTGGAGGCTTCAATTCAGTCTCTTTCTGGTCACTAACGATCTTCTTACTCGTAAAGATTGGCTGCAGTTCATGATCGATTTTTTGTTCCAAGGTCTCGAAGTTGTTTGCAAAGTACATCAGCGGATTTCTGATATTTATAAAGCATAATGATCCGTATGGGGGCTGTTAAATGGTGTGTGAATTAGGTCTGGAGGGTGATGGACACGATTGATAGCCAAGTCGACTTGGCTATCAATCAGACTGATTTAGTAGTAGTCGCAATACACTGGCAGAGGTATATTACTATTGTGTGGTTTTCTTTTCAGCATCTTCAATGAACGTTCAAATTCGTAGTGAAGGGTGTGATGATCCAGGAAAAACTGGTTGCGGTACAGCTTTCATTAAAGTGAACAATGTAGATTACTCACTACACAGAAGAGGTTTTAATGTGGCGGTGTTCACTGAGCAAGGTATATGGTCCTAGTAACCCCGAACGTTGGAAATTACTTACTTGCATGTAGGAGCAGGTAAAGTTATTTTCCTTCTACATTTTTTTAGGTTTATTCCTGGAATCCAGAGCTTTTGATACATATGGGGTCGTGAAAGCCGGAACAAGTTTAACGAACTATCTGAACCGTATTTATGGCAAGTAAGTACTTTCAAACTTATTGAACCTATTTAGTAGTTAGTTTACAAGGTTTCAGAGTAATTAACGATACTTGTTATGCATACATACATCTGAACGCGATGAAGTCTGCGTAGCAGGCTTTTAACGGAGGAGATAGGAAGTTAGAGCAAGAGCGGTGATAATTAAGGAGGGGGCATGGGAGAGGTGAACAGAGACCGGGGACTGTACAACGCGTTGTATGCCGGGATCAAGTACCAGTTTGAGCACGTAAGATCTCTCTAAGCTTAAGTGAAAGACGCAGTCTACTCTACATAACATTGCTTTCTATGACTGAGTTGTCGTACTTTATGTTTCCTTAGTAAAATTGTCCTCGTCGCCATTCAAGATTCGGCAAATACCTATGGTTCAGTGGCAATCAGTGCGCTAAAAAGACTGGGAGCTAGAGAACCAATCATCTTGGAGTTGCGCAGTTCATTTGCTCTGGCAGGTTTCGCGGGCTCAGGATTGCCTTCGTGGGTAAGCCAAGCGCAAAACAAGCGCTACATGGGACCGAGTGTGTTGTTGGCTACGATCGAAGGAGGTAATTATCAAGCAACTCTGACTTGTATTTATGGTTCCATGCTCTTGAGTTTGGCATTATTTAACAAGCTTGGCGTTGTACTTTCTAAACAAGCCAATTTCATCTCAAAAACTTACAATCTCCGCTGCAAAGAGTAGTGCAAAAGTGACTTGATTCCAGCAGGCAGGGTTATAACACAAGAATAACGAACAATTCTATATCTTTTCTTCTGAACCGTTCAGTACAAATTGGTCCAAATAAATTTTACATTCATCATACTTCGAGCTAGTCGTAAGACAATCTTTCCTTAGCACTGAAGAAACCCCGGCAAGGCGGATCAACATTACAACCAGTTTACAACATAAGCTTCACAAGCTTTAACTATTTCCCTGTCGTCTCACAGAAATATTTATAGTAAGTTATACATTAATAGAAAGTTCAAAAAAGGACAAGCAGCCAGGTGTAAACATTTATTAATACATCTGTAGTATCTAAGCCAGCGAAAAGAAAAGCACTCGAGGTCCTTTTGTGATTTCACACGATTCAGTCATGACAACATAAATTAGTAGAGCAGGAACAAGAAAGCAGTCGAATGTTTCAGTAGGTTTAAGATCATTTCTATTCCCAAAAACCCATGGGACCTACCCAGCTGGGTTGAAACAAAGTATTGTGAGAGCGTTCTAGTATTCGTCAAGAACGTAACATAATTATTCCACCACTGTCAAGGTTGCAGTTGCTTTCTTTCCTTGGGAATGGAGAGTGGCCATCTGAGTGACAGCGCATTGTCAGCTTCAACATCGTATGACGGCAATCATTCTCCTCAGCAATCTCGCTTCAATACAGTCCCCAGTAAGGGTAGAGTGGGGGCTTGGTGTGCGAGCAAAAATGATCCCAACCAATGGCTGCAGGTTAAATTTGGACGGGAAACCACAGTTAGCAAAGTGGCGACTCAGGGGAGGTATGACGGTAACCACTGGGTGATGAGTTATGCTTTGTCCCACAGTGTGGATGGTTCTCACTGGGCCTGGTATAGACTCTCTGATGGAAAAATCAAGGTGCTGTTGTAATTTTGAGAGAAAATACTTCAACTTGTCTTGTCTTTTTTTTAAAGCTGTTAATTGGAAATACATTGTTAAATCACACCTCCAGTCAGTTTCTTGGTGTACTCGTAATCAAAGGAGATAAAATGTGGGTATTCTGTGTCGGGCAATTGTAAGAAGTTGGATAAGCTCAGTGCATTGACTGAGAATAGTCAAAATAGTTAGTTATGAGCATTGGTCTACTTCTATTGCCTGGATACAAGCATGGTTAACACGCACAAAGTAAGCGCAATAGACGTGCTACACACGCACGTAACCTATGGTGTGATCTTTTTAAGATAAATGGGCAATACGATTTGTTTGTGCCTCAGCTGAACAAGAGTAATTTTCGTATGACCTTGAGGTGACAAACGAACTTGAAGTAAGCAGATTGCAGTGTGATTTGTGTAGCGCACGTAAGGTAACGCTCATAGCTTTTGATTAATTATCTTTGCAAACGGACAATGAAAAAAAAAAAGCGTATGGATCACTTTCCTTGTCATCGATCGCTCTTCAGCATTCAAACTGGTAGCTCAATCGGACCTGAACGTCCTATTTATTTGTTAATAAGGGATTTTTTTTATTGGGAAATGGGCAAATCTTGTTTTGATCCTTTCTCTTACTGGCCAGATAAACAAAAAACAGAAACATAGAGGAAAATGTCTTTCAAGGTCATATATGAAAATTAATCTATTCAGACACAAATTTGCGAAGTGACCGCAAACTGAGGCACAAGAGAG
>OMLO01003480.1_pt1 | contig 12994 bp, 5 predicted proteins | sample 1674811 | NCBI WGS metagenome assembly OMLO01 (sample SAMN06265003, study PRJEB25207) | coral metagenome | isolation source: Coral host | place: Mexico:La Bocana,Puerto Morelos, Mexico | collected 2008-11-13
GAGTGCGTAAGCACGAAACTCAGAGTTGCAGTGAATCATGTGTGTTTTCATTTAGTAACCCAATTCTAGTAATAATATTAATAATAATTATCATAATAATAATAGAAAACAATCAGAAGGAGACTGTGCAGTGGTGAGTACTGATACCTGTATAACTTCCCAAACTCAGCCGGTATTTTGCCTTCTCACTTGCCACAGAAAATAAGCTATACTCTGCAAATACTGTTTTACCATAGGTGTTTCCCAAGTCAACGCGAAGCTTGTTACTGCTCCTCACAGTCAGACGGTGAACCTTGTCCAGTCCGAGCCAAAACTCGCCGTTTAGATTGCCGAAGCCTCGTTTGTAATCATCCCAAGCTCGGAAGAAATCTACAGATCCATCTCGTCTCTTCTGAAACACTGTCCATCCTCCACCGGCTGTTTTGTGATCACAGAAGACTTCAAATTCACCCAAACCATCAGGATCGATTTTGTACACTCCACTGATCTTGTGACCGGACTTGTAAACCTCGGCACAATTCTTCCAACCTGCAAATTTCAAAGTTGTAAACTATATTCTGTGCAAAATTGGCAACAAAATATGATTGCAGACCTGCATGTAACATGGAGTGGAGTTCTGAAAAAGCCGGTATTACGACGATCAAAAGACTGAATCATACAAATAAAAGTACTTATATACTTGCTTAGATGCTATTTTCCTCGTTATATAGGCATTGAGCTGCCGACGTTTAATTTCCTCAAACTTTCCTTGTCAATTTCCATACCATGTTTCTCTGTAAGTTTCAGAAAGGTTTTTACTCCCAAAGTTTGCTTTGTTTTTCTTTTCCTCGTCCCACCTTGAAGTAGCCTGCGAACGCAGACCTATTTCCGGAAATAGGTCTGCGTTCGCAGGCTAAAGAAGGCCAAAATGCATGGGACAATTTGTCAGTACAGCACGAGAGTAATTTAGAATACACGCGCCACCCTTGAGGGTCATTGAGTGTTTGTTCGTAAAAGTCCCGGCCCAAATAATTTTCAGTCAATTACAAAAGACCCAAAATATCAACCGAAAGCATTGACTGTAGTAACGAATACGATTAAAAAACTGATTAACAGCGGGGGCAGCTGTAGTGGTAACTATTCCTAGTGTAAAGGGTAGATGTCCAGAAAAATCAAACAAAATCAAATTTCTTCGGTAAGGCTAGAAAACTAAAATAGACTCGTCGTTCGCATATTGCTGGCTCCTATCAAGAATGTAAACAGGCGGTAATATTTTCCTTCGAATAGTTTTATCTTTCCGATAAAACAGACATTTTCGAGTTAACCTTCAGACTCAATTTAGCGAGTTCTAACTAGGCTGAAAATCGACCATTTTCAATCAATTCACATTTCACAACAGATGAGCGCAGAAAAATTATTATACAACCAGCTTGTTGCGGAAATATTCCTCCCTTAATTAGATTAGTTCACTATTCTTAAAATTGTGCTTTTTCAGACAAGGAACAGTTCCGCATTAAGCTGGTTGAGTTATAACTTTTTTGTGATCAATTGTTGTGACATGCGAATGAAAATGGTCAATTTTCAACCCAGCTATAATTCTTTAGATTGATGTCTAGACCTAAAATCGATGTCACCAGAAGCGTCTTTTTTTCTCGGAAATACCAAGATATTTGAAAAAAAACTCCATAGCGATTATACTTTTAATAAGGCAAATTAGGGCAAATTCTATATTTAAAACCTTGCCGAACTAGTTTTGATTTTTGTGGACATTGGATCTTAAATGGAAAGCGCCCAAAGGAAAGCTGATAGTACCGGTGCATGTTTTTCCATCTCCAGTATATCCGGTTTTACATGTACATTTGTAAGATCCTTTGGTATTGTGACACACGGCATTTACATCACAGCTATTGGACTTGGTAGAGCATTCATCTATATCTGAAATAAAAAAATCCGCCGATTTGTTTTTCAATCAAAATTTAGTCATTTTCCTTTGCTTTATCTTCTAAGAATTTATTCACTATTCACTTATTACTACTGTTAGAGTATAGTGGATAGTTACCAGTGCAGTTTTCTCCATTTCCAAGGAATCCATCTTTACAGCTACAGTTATAGCCTCCCTCCGTGTTATTACAAACAGCCTTAGCATCACAGTTGTGTGAGTTGGTGCTACACTCGTCTATATCTAAGAAAAGAAAACCAACAAACTTGAAGTCAGTTTGATAAAATGCTGCAACATTGGCCGTTTTTATACTAGATAGATAGATAGATAGCTTTATTTTACATGGATGGAACACTTAGCTAAGAAGCTAGTTTACAAGTTCTCCATGAAAACACATTAAAATACTTGTAAAAATTCCAAAAATACTAAATATCAACCATTTACAAGAATCTATTATAATAATATGCGAAAAATACTACATGATTAAAATCAGTTTTAACTAGATTAAATAATAATAATAATAATAAATAAATAAATAAATAAATAAATACATAAATAAATAAATAAATAAAATTTTAAAATCTAAATTGCGTACTAGACGACACATTATCCATCTGGACGAATTTGGGCCAATATTTGTAGTTCGTCTGGTTATGCGTCCCTAGTATAAAGACGGGCACAAATCGCATTTTCCGTCTAGACGAACTATCCTTGATCATGCGTCTTGAACGACGTACTTCGAAAGATAGTTCGTCTAGACGGATAATGTGTCTTGTGCGCGTCTTTATACTAGAGACGCATAACCAGACGAACTAAAAATATTGGCCCAAGTTCGTCCAGACGGATAATGCGTCGTCTAGTATAAAAACGGCCATTTATATTTACACCCAAGCCGGTAACACATCGTGGTTTCAAGAATACTAAAACTTAAAAGTTTTTTCGTGGCACCACGTTATACAAAGGAGAGTTAGGGACAATGTACTCCTTGCTCAAGAAGAAAGACCCTTAAAACCACACGCTGTTCAGGGGCACGTCCCCTTTTAGCACATAATTATGTGGTAAAGCCAAAGGGGCCAGATATCTCGTTATATAAGAGAACGTCAAGGACAGAAAGCTATTTCTTTTGCTTATTTATTTTTTTCGCTCTTTTGCTTTGTTTCTATTCTAATTGATTTGGAATAGAATAGAATATTGAAACGTCTTTTGGTACCAAAACATTTTCTTCCATTCCCATAGAAACCAGCCCTGCAAGTGCAATTGTATGATCCCACAATATTCTGGCAAATTGCGTTGACATCACAGCTATGGTGATTAGTTGCACACTCGTCTATAACTAGGAGAAAGAATGCGTGTTGGTTAGTCTATATTCTTCGTTGCAAAATATTTATACCTAATCGATATTCTACTCAGCTTTAAATAAAGCCAAAATAGTTTTGTACTGCGAGTTTTGTTGAGCCTCCATTTGAATTTTTGGAGACGCAGTGGATCCAGAGTTTGAACTAGACTCGAGCTTCCTACGATTATCTGTAGAGAGAAGCTTCACCCGAAAGGTGTACTTTTGGAGGGGGTATATGGAGGGGTAGAGATTTCCTTAGCTAAGTACAGATAAGGGTAGACAAATCTGCCTTTTAGGTATTTTTAGGTATTTTAGTGTTTAAAAAGATTTTCAAACAGACAACATTTTTTTTGGAGGCTAGCTAATCTTGTAGTTGTAGTGTATTTGCTGTATTTATATGCCAAGGGATAATATCTTCTATCCAAGAAACATTTTGTTATAATAAGACATTTCAGTCTCCAAATATCCTTAATACACGTTCAAAGCAACAATGTTATCCTGGAGGTGAAGCTCCTAAGTGTATTTATATAGCTCGAAAACGGAACAAAAAAAGCCACTGGTTCTCAGAGCAGTATTATTGAGAAAATAATGCTACACAAAGTGTAAAGAAGATCTCTGTGGCGCTTAACAAATTTACAAAAAGCTACAAAAGGTAGGAGGCGCGGTGGCCTCATGGTTAATGCGCTCGACTCCGGATCGATCGGTCTGGGTTCGAGACCTGGCCGGGGACATTGCGTTGTGTTCATGGGCAAGACACTTCACTCTCACAGTACCTCACTCCACCCAGGTGTATAAATGAGTACCGGCAAATTTAATGCTGGGGGTAACCCTGCGATGGACTAGCATCCCATCCAGGGGGGAGTAGAAATATTCCTAGTCGCTTCATGCTACAGAATCCGGGATAAGCTCCGGCCTGGTGAGCCACTTGGCTGATATGCAGACTTTACCTTTACAAAAGGTAGGAAATTAAGCTTTCTTCAACAACGGTATTAACAGACTGTTGTTTTAAATCGTGAAAATTCTTAAGTCAGAGAATTTGCTTCGACTGCCTAACCTTTGAAACAAGTGAAGTTGTAGCAGTTGTTGCATGACACGTCATTCCAGGTATACCCTTCCCCCGCGCCAAGATTGTGTACACAGTCTTGATTTTTGTGATTGTTTGGCTGCTGTGGAGCCCAGAACCTAAACCTACTTATCTCTCTGTTTGCCCACACAAAAGAGCCTTCTACACTTCGATCATTCAGCCCTATCCAGGATTTCTTTCCGTTATGGCGGTGTTGAATGTAGACGTTCTCCACTTGGTTGTGAACCGTCACGAGATGCGAGCCCATCGTAGAACAATTTGATACAGCAGTTAGCCAAGAAGCGCATTCAGAGCTGGTAAAATAGCAATAACCATTGAAATAACCCCATCCAGGCTGACATATCTCTGCGTGTGTAGGGAAAAGTAATAATTGTTAATTAACCAGCTAGTGATTATAGCACTTTTTGTGAAAACGCCTTTGAGAGGTTGATAAGGGTGGGATATGAGCTAACCAAACTAACGCACAGTGATCATTTCTGGAGGGAACTTCGTTGGTTGCTTTTAGTTGTGATCGTCAACAGCATTGTATTCTCTTGTAAAATGGGTTTTTAACCTTTCCTGGGACTTCACGTTTTTTTATAGCTTCCCTCCAGGAAAAAAATGTATTATGAAACACTGACGTCGTGAAGCACTGACTGGGAATCTGTGGAATACCACTGGTTTGTTGTTCTTTTGTATCAGTAATTACAACTACAGGCTATGCGAGAGATTTTGCTCTTAAACAAGGTTTTAACAAAGGAAAACTTGAAAGCGTTTAAAACCAATCATAATTTAAAAATTCAAGAATGGTTTTAAATAGGAGTAGGAAATATCCAGTTCTATAGTGTAAAATAATTCTGAGCTCCTACCTGACAAGACAGTGTAAGAGATAGACAGAGGGTCGTATTTGGCTTCGAATAATTCTTTGAAACAAACGCGGAAACCAGTCTTGTTGATGTACTGTAGAATGAAAATGATTTACAAATGAAGAAGGAAGAAGAAAACCAAACTGTAAACGTTTTAGTAGTGACGTTGTTTGAAACACAATGATCCTACCTCTATCCAAGCAGTTATACCATTATGAACTGGACTAAGATTCTCTCCTTTTGATGGATGATCAGCAGAAACAAACACGTTTGGGGTTTCATTGTAAAGGTTGCGGAAGTTAACATCCTTAAAAAAGAACAAAAAAGATTTCACTTGCTAAAATTCCAAGCGTCACCCACCCGTAACTTAACGCGATACCATTACGTTAAAATAATTCGTGGATCTTTTCTTTTTAACTTAACATTGTTACCCATTGTGCTTCTAATAAGTTTCTCCCAGAAAGTTTCACTTTGAAGAGAATTGCCGAATTTCGGTAAGGGACCCTTGTTTGTAGAAATTTAACTTAACTTTAACCATAAAAATTGCCAGGATGCTTTGGCGAGATATCTTCAGTAGGAGTTGTAACTAAGTCTTCCTGATTGAAAATCATTTTGTGACACCTTTTATAAATCGCATTGTTTTAATGTTTCGTTTATCTCAACAGCATTCGAGTTGCTTTAATTTGTCGAAGTTGTTGTAAATCGCACAGTCAAGAAACCATTTTATGCTCTTAAAGCGAACAGGATTTGCTATTTTGACACTCGCACGTGGTAATTCTACGTTTACAATATATAGAAAATTGGGTCAAATTGTCTTAAGGTTATTGGTAAAAGCTACGGTCGATAAAATAACTGCAAAGTCGTCTGCAAACTTCAGCTGTAATATTGAGTAAAGTTGAAAGATTTTAAAATAAAAAATGCTGTAGTAACTTGTTTCTTTATTATATAAATCAAATAGATTCCATGTTGTCTGTTCAGTAACAGATCACAGAGGACGTCAAAATGTGGTAAGAACATTAGTGTTATCGGCTATCGCCTCGTCTTCCACTTTTTTTGTTCTTATCACAGTTTGACGTCATCTGTGATCTATCACTGAACAGACGCACGGCAACATGGAATCTATCTGTTAAAAAGGTGCGTACATATATTATTACTGGTCCCAAAGAAAACAGTGAGTTTTCTTTCCACGAGACTCTCAATGGTTCCCGAGGCGAAACCCAGGGGAACACCAACCAAAAATAGAACAACACAGGAATGTCAGCTTCCGATTTTATTGCAAAAAGTTAACAATCCCACAAAAATCATAAATCACAATCCTAAATGTTATTTCCTATCACAAATGGTAAACCTTCGTTGACAAGTCGACCGATATCCGAATACATTATTTATGATTGAAATTCATAGTAACTTGACAATTGTAAAAGGCACCAGACGTAAACAACACCCCGTCATTTCTCAGGGTCGCGTTTTTTGATATCGCTTTCATAAATGTTGCAAGCGTATTCAGTTTCTTGACGAGTGGAACCATGCATTACCATACAGGATCATAATTTGAGACAGTTTCTTTAGGCCTTTGCGAGAGATACTCGATTTCGGAGTCAAACTTTGATAAATAGAGTTCAAAGCATTTCACAGGACACAGTGTACCTTGAGGCTTTTCGTACATCACATGAAGTATAGTAAGAAAAATGGGGATTTTTATCCAGCTCGTCAATGTTTTGGTACGCCTATTTTCTGCTTTGAGAATCAACTGCGACGGCAGTTGTGTTTTCGTAGGTGCCTTCGTATCTTCGCGAAAGTTTCCTCGGCCCCTTTAGCACCATTAAGAAAACAATGTCAAACAAACATTTCTAAAGAAGATCTTTTGGCTGTGTAATGTCGAACGAGTTGTAAAGCTTCTGTGAGCCAGTTTGTGTTCTTTCGGGATGGTGATTTAATTTTGCTTTCCAAGCTTTTTCAGTTCTGTAGTTACAGCGGAAAATACTTCGTTGGCCGAAAAAACACTTCATCGTGCGTAATTATTAAACCCGTCTTGTTCCAAATATCTGGCGATACCATAGCGTATCCCCATCAATGAATTCTTGGAATAGCGTGAGCCATCGCATTTTCGAGCACTTCTGCAAGGAGCTAAGGTCTGTTTTGTTCAGTTCGTCGAAGTTTCGTCCAAATTTTGCACCTTGTAGAAGTCTCTCCGTTTTCACGGTATTATAGTTTGTGGCTTTTGTCGCAAAGAAGCTGTTCAATTTCCGCTTCAGTTCTCGTTTGAAACCATCAAGCTGCCAAAACTGCATAAAGTTATTGGCTTGCCGTCGGCTGGCATCTTGCCGCTTTTTCAAAGGTGCACGACCTGATGACGTGCGCGTCGCAAGTTCAAGTCATTGTTTCCCTAGAGAATTACCGACTTTTGACCCATGACACGTTCTCCTTCAATCGGAAAACGCATTTGAGTTGGTAAAAGGTAAAGTCTGCATACAAGCCAAGTGGCTCACCAGGCCGCAGCTTATCCCGGTTTCTGTAGCATTAAGCGACTAGGAATATTTCTACTCCCCCATGGATGGGATGCTAGGCCATGGCAGGGTTACCCTCAGCAATAAATTTGCCGGTACCCATTTATACACCTGTTTGGAGAGAGGCACTGTAGGAGTCAAGTGTCTTGCCCAAGAACACAACAAAAATGACCCCGGCCAGGGCTCGAACCCGAACCGCTCGATCCGGAGTCGAGCTCACTGACCATGAGCCCACCGCGCCTCCCATCAAGGGAATTTTTGAGTTGGGAGGTATAATAATAAATAATACTTTAGCCTGAAAGGAACCAAGCTGTTCTTAACCTTCTTAATGTATAAATGGCACACTGATAAAGGAGCCTAGCGAGTACGTACCTTGCAAAAGGCGTTGTTATGATCATCAGCAGGAAGTTTATTGTTCACAAAGTAAATCGAGTTATGTTCTGAGAAGGGAGGCTTGTGAAGATAGGTGAACGCCAACCAATTCTAGTAATAATAGAAAAAATAAAATCACCATCTGAGCCAAACTACAAGCTACGAAAATTTCTATTCAGTACAGTTCAAATTTAATACCGTTGAATGGATCGCGGTGTCCAACATTTCATATGCTCAAAGTAACGAAAACGAAAAGACGCTAGGAAAGTTGTACATGACTTACAACAGAAACATCTTCGTGAGATCCTGCGTAGTTCTCCAATTCTCTCAAACAAACTTTGAAGGACGATTTATTGACATCTTCAACCCACACACTGGCAGCATCGCGCTTCAGGCCGGAATGGTGGTGCTCAGCTGTCACAAATACTGAAGGTTTGACTAAAAATTTTCCCTGGAGAATAAGAAAGCAAAGGAAAGGGCTGGAATCTACAGCAGTGGTAAATTTATCGATTGACGCATTTGACCTATATTTCCCCAATACGGACCTGATATAACGTTTACAGAAAATCAATAAGGGATTTAAAATTGTTCCTGCTTCCCGTAACCTTCTTTCCCTCTTCCAGTACCTTTATCTCCCGACTCCCGTCTTTGTCCGTCCTGGTACCGCCCCCTGTAAATAAGGAGACTCGACACATATCCTTGTCATTTAGCTGCCCAATCTTTAGGCGTTTACTTTTTTCCTTTGTTTTCAGCCTTGTTCCTCTTTTGAAAGCTCAAGCGACACAATTTCATGACCTCTGACATAACTCGCTTTTGCAAGGGTTCTAACTCTCAATCGACTGATTCCCGCCTTCTTAGAACTACCGCTTCCCGCCCTTCCCCCACTTTCTAAGTGTATCGATAAAGGCTAAAAATTGTATGTCTGTTTGTCCTTCTGTCTGTCTGTCTGTCCTTCTGTCTGTAAACTGCTTTCTGTCTTCTGTTTCTGTCTGTCTGTCTGTCCTCTATCTGACTGATTAACTGTTTTTCTTTCTGTCCATTTGTTTTTCTATGAAAGAGTAGAATAAGACATCCACGTGATTCCTCACTTCATCAAATTGAGCAAGATAAATTGATTCTTACTGACGGAAAGTTCACTGCTTTACAAGTCGTCCCAGTCCACCATTGTGATATCCGCACTTTACCAGCAACACCACCCATTGGAGCCCCTTGGTAAGCCATCCAATCTACTGTCACGTTAGCATTCGACTTACGCTCATTAAAGCCGGCTGCCATAACACACGCAGTGAATCGATCAATATTCACATTTTCAACCCACGACACAGCAGCATCATGCACATATGACTTCTCACTGGTATCAATATGATTGACAGTAATCTGCACTTCAATGGGTTTGTCGGTATAGAACACGTACGGCTTGAAACGTACAATTTCACAATGCGAGTACCCTATGGATGGAATCTGCGGCATGTGACGGCGACCTCGTTGAAAAGGAAATCCTACAAAGACAACAAAACACAACGAGACCTCAAATTTTTATAAACAAGACATAATCCACTACTTAATATATAATAAAACAACATTCTAGGGAACTTTGTTTTCCTGCTCAATGGCCCACGTTCGATCAGGATCAATATTGTAACATGGCTCCGAGGCTTTTAAGACAAGACTTAAGATTTCCATATTTTGTGGTGTTTTCTTTAGGAAATGGGGAAAAACAAACTTGACAATTTTTGGTGACTTTGGTCTTGTTTTTGTTGTATCGTTTGTTAACTTTTTAACTGACTAGTTAAATGAAATACCCGTTACCTTCGCAACTTCCAGGATGTTGTACAGTGAAGTTCAGTCGAAGGAAACACATTTCTTGCTCAAACAAGCACACGTTATCGTATGTTGTACCATTTGATGAACAGACAGGTTCGTGGTAGGATGGACAGTGGTTCAAACACACACAGCGAGCGTCATGAGGACCAAAAGCCTTACACAGACCGTGATAATGACAAGTAACTTCAAGGCAGGGATCTAAGTCTGGTTAAGAGAGAATGAAACAGTAGTAATCTTTCAACTTATTCATAAGGTAATCTATCTCGAGTTATTTTTAGACATATTAGCCAGTCCTTCTTTGCATTGTACAATATTACCACGCGGTTCCGTAAATGTTTAAAGGATAAAAAGGTGTGTTTATTGCCGATGTAGATTGACGGATTAGACATGAAGGCCTGAAAACATGGCTTGCATGCTACAACCTCTTAAGCCGTCTCGCGCCATCTCCGTGGTGGACAGAGAATCTCCCAACCTTTCATTTTGTCACTATTTATAGAGTTTTTTATATTTAGGTAACTGCTTACCTCCAATCACCATGTAGTCGATTGTTATGGTATCTTTTATCTTGGGGTTACTGTTGTAGTTTCTTATGCACACCTCTGTATCTTTTGTGGATGTGTGCTAAGGAAATATGATAGCTGTGTTAGTGAGATTAGGCTATTCGTCCAAACAAGGATGTTCAATTTTCGCTAGGAAAAGTGGCAAAGTTATATTTCGACGAGGGTTTGAAGGAATAAACAGTCTGAATTGCTGTGGAAATATAAACGTTCTCCTTGTAATGCGCGCCTGGCCTGACGGTATACATTCATACATAATATTATTCATACCTCAATCCACGCGGTAACAGCGTTGCACTGAGAAGAATACGAATAATTGTTGTTGTAGCTGTACTTTGGCATCACTACCACCACAGGAGGAGCAAAAAACGGCCTTGTGAAGTTTATTGTCTAAAATGTAAATGTAAATCATTTAACTTATGATACCTTATCAAATTGGGGGTTGCAAATATAAAACAGTCATTAGGCGATGTTGAGCAAAGTAGCGTGATTTGTTAGTGGTGGGCAGATCAAGTCTGAGACAAGTAATTACTCTGCGAGACACAGGCGTCGGCCTCGGCAAGTAATTCATCTGAGACACACTGACAAATCACGACATTTTGCGATAACCGAGTTCAATAAGTGTTTTATCATTCGATCCGGCCAAGTTTCTGACAGCCCAGGGAAGTGATCCGCCATTTTTCACTAGAGAACGTGGTATCGATTACGTATTAGCAGAACATTATTTGCAGCAAAACACGTTTAGACTGTACCTTGCATGGGCAGAGCATTATTTTTAGGCAGTTACTTGTTGGGCTGTCGGCCAATAGAAAGGAAGAAAAAATGCATCAAGTGATAATAAACATTTGTCGACACATCCATAAAAAGTAAAAAAAAAAACAAAACAATGCGAACACTGTATCTAATCGTCGTAAGTTGGCACATTTCTTCGTCCTTGTGCAAATTGATGCCTGGATACCGTGACAAACAACCTGGTCGATATAATATCGCGTACCAAGAAATGTCGAAAAAACACGTTAAATACCTGTTAAATATTCTTAGTGTTTTTGTTTTTTTCTTTGAGCTGAAAGTCTGGAACGAAGAAGCATGAAAACTGTATGTTCTTCCTTAAACCATTCTTGGTTTTCATCAAAGAATCTAACTAGCTTGATTTTACAAGCTCCTTTGTCTTTAAATCTCTCGGAATTGATTTTTACCATGAATAGCTGTTGTTTTGTGCCTTGACAAAGGCTTAATTGTTATCTTACTTTAAATTTCGCATTCTGCTGTGTATGCCAATATTTTACAGCGCGACGACGAAATCAACTTATTTCTTTTTCGACTTTGTTGTTTTCGAACTTGTTTTCATATATGTATTTTGCTTTTATTTTCTCATGCATTTTCATATAATTTATCGGAAATGCTATTGTTAAGTCCAGCACAGAACTCTGCTTTACCGTGGTAATGTTAGCTGGATAAGCGAGCACGAGACGGAACTGAACACAATAACAACAACACGTTTAATGGTGCAACGTGGCTAGGAGCACATGGCCTGTAGAAAGGCCTCTGGGAATCTATGGCTTATGTAATAGCTGACATCACATCTCCCTTCTAAGCAATAAGCAGTCCTCCTATAGTTCAGAGAGGAACTCTCAGTTCAACCTATGAACTAGCTTCTATCAACTACAACAAATATTTAAGTATGCTTTATAACAAACTGAAAAAAGCAAATAAACAGTCCGAAGTCAGCTATTCTCGGAAACGTTCTGGGACTCGTATTTCTCTGCCACTTCGGGTGCTTTTCTTTAGGCTAACAAGTGGGGTAGATCACACTGGGCCGTCGGTATTCTCACAGAGGAAGGGTTATCCACAAGGTGTAGTGTCCATTTTGCTGGGGGATTCAGGGAGGAGGTTCAGGTGTCTCCTGTTTCTCCTTAGCTGGCCACTTGGAGTTGCGACTTTGTAGGACCGGGGAGTGCCAGCTTTATCTATCACCGTCCCGTCAGCCTTTTTGCTAGGTAAGCAAACAGCATCTCCTGCCAGGAGGTCTGGAAGGCTCTTAGCAAAGTGTCGTCTATCAAAATTCTTTTTCTGTTTGGCTTTTAGCGCAGAATCCTTCTTACTGAACTGCTCTAAGAAAAGCCAGCTCTGTTCAGACTAGCTTGGCAGGATAGGAACTGTGGTACGGATTTTCCTTACCATCAAAGCTCAGCGGGGCTGAGGCCGCTTTCAAGGGGAGTGGCTCGATATGCCATCAGGGCTTTGTATGGGTCTTATGCCTTCTTTAGTAAGTTTTTCACAGTCAGCACGCTCGACCTCGCCGTTTGCTTGGGGAAAACGGGGGTTTGAAGTAATGCGCGTAAATCCAAACTCTTATTGAAACTTAGAAAATGTGTTTGCGGAAAACTGCGGGCCATTGTCTGACAGTAGCTGGTCTAGGATGCCATGTCGTACAAACATGGACTTGAGGTGCACCACTATGTCAGGTGAAGTAGTGTGGGACAGCTTGGCTATCTCAACATATCAGGAGAAGTAGTCCATTACAAGCAGGTAGTGTTGATTTTTCAGCTCA
>OMLO01003481.1_pt1 | contig 12993 bp, 3 predicted proteins | sample 1674811 | NCBI WGS metagenome assembly OMLO01 (sample SAMN06265003, study PRJEB25207) | coral metagenome | isolation source: Coral host | place: Mexico:La Bocana,Puerto Morelos, Mexico | collected 2008-11-13
AAGTGTCCTCATTGGTAAAAAGACACCAAAACACACACAATTCTGTCAAATATGAAGTAATATAAAAATGTCAGATATCCCTACCAAATATGAAGTACTAATTGAACAATACTTGCGTTCAATCCTGGACATAAGTGCAAACATACTCCACCACTAAGGGAAGTCAGGTCTTACCCAGTTGAGAGACTGAGAAAATCATTTGTTTGTGTGTGAGGTGACAACACTTCAACCTCACATAGTAGAGCATTGATGAGGGATGAATTCCTTATCACAAGGGGAATCTCCTCAAACATGGCCTCAAAACTTAGACCGCTTTTTGCAAGCCTGAAAAAAAAAACCTGACGTTAAAATTCAATTTGTTATAGTGTTAGATCAAGACAATACTCTCTTTTTATTATTTTAGGTGAAATATTCAAGGAAAAACAAGCTCATAACAGAACTACATATAAACTGGTTCTTACACTTCAACTTTTCAACTGTCAGATAATAGAAATTAAAAGTATCTTAACTTGATGAAGAGTTTCTCACCTTTCAGCACTGAATTCTGCATCCTTGTACATTGTCATCATTTTATCAGACAAACGGAATACTTTGAGAGACAGCATTCCTTGAGAGGTTTTCAATGGATCTGAAAAGAAAAAGAAAAAGTATTAAACAGTGGAAAAGAGGATAATACATGACAGCAGAGTGTTGACAAATATTTTCACAATACATATTAACAACATTTTTGGCCTGCATTTTCTGAAGATTTCTAACCACTTTCTGAAGATTTCTAAAGATTCTCCTATATTTGTCCAGAGGTCAGATGAATGTTTCAAAACATTTTCTGAAGATTTCTAAAGATAACCACGGATAAACAAAGACTGCTGATGAAGATCCAAAGATCCAAAGATATTTCAACCATACACCACAAATTAGCGTGGTTTAAGAAACAAAATATTATCAAAATGATGTCATACATGTGTGAATAAAACTGATATCCTCACATGTGGGATATTATTTTTATCAATTTGCTACCACTCGTTATACTACTGATTTATATATGTTGTAGTTAAAAATTAAATTCAGATAAAAATTAAATTCTATTATCTCTACTTATAGGGTTAAAAGATAAAGGAAATTTAGAATCAAACTGAGTTCAAATTATTTTTACCTCAATTTAATTTTTAACTACAACATATACAATAAAAATTATTCTGTTCTTACCATAAATAAGCACAACAGACTCCTCAATCGCACTCTGGTAGCTGAACTGTGAGTCAAGTAGTGTTTTGTTGACAAATGACCCAAGGTACGTTGACTGATACCACCCTACATGCAAGTGATCAACATTAACAGCTCGTAAACGACGCATCATCTCCATCTGATAATTGACTGTAAAACAGAAAAATAACTAACACAATTAAGGTATGTTCAATAGAACGGAAACCAAACAAAGACCAATGAGACACTGCTGGAAAGGATCAAGTTTTACTTTTTTTTTACAAATATTAAATGGGTTTTGTATACAACATTGGCCAGTAGTTGATTAACTGGCCATTGTGGAGAGGTTATTTTTGTAACTTGGGACGCATTTTGGTGGCTGTTTCTAATGTGGAGAGGTGGCTATTGTACGGAGATTAAAATAAGAGTGAATGTATGGACTTTTTGTCAGGACAAAAGAGAGATGTTGTTGTCGTAGGAGGAGGGCAGTTATTGGAGATTCGACTGCAGTTCACAACTAGAGTTGAGAAGTTTGTTATTTGCTAATTCTCTCACCATCATCTTCATCGTCATCATCTCCAGCTCTTGATGACGGGAATGGGAAGCAGTTTGTGATCTCTAGCTTGTTATTCTGAATTAATCCAAGCAACACTCCCTGTACAACCTCTCCGGCTGATCTTTCATCTTGGCAATGTTTAATTATTTTCAACACAACCTTGAAGCAAACACAAAAAGTTACTAGCGCGTCACTGATTTGGGCCGCTGGGTGAATGTTTTTTTGTTTTTTTTTTCTTTGTATCAAGTGAGTGATCGTGATCAGGTAAAATCAATTTGATCCAAGTAAGATTTCAACAATATTTCACATGTTAGACGACTCTCAATACTTACTTCTTAAATAAGAAAGATATAGGAAAGCACTTACACAATGAAACGAGGGTCAAACTCATTTTAGCTAGCTAATTATTCGATCATGTGTAAGGATATTTTACGACTTTTATTCCTATATTTCAGAACAGAAGTAAATTGGAGGCAAACAAAAATTATATATGTGAGTTATATTTACCAAACCATCTACTTGAACACTGTCAATTCGACTTGAAGACCCGGAGGAACTTGAATTTCCTGAAAGCGAAGTGCTCCCTCTTTCCGCCATATTGAACAAATTTCAAAGAAGTGGTCGAGCTGAACTGGGCACAAAAAGTTCGTCGGCAGTTATCGGGATCTTTCGTGGCATACGAGAATTTTTTCGGAGTGCTATCGGCAATGACGTATTGGGAGCCGCCTCGTTCGGAGAAGTATCTTTGTATTGATCTTCAATACTGGTTCGGCGGAAAAAAGATAGGAAACTCTGAATTTATATTGCTTTTCACGTACGGCACTTGTAGCTGTGTTACAATCACAACATTCACTTAAAACTGACAACCGCAGTTAACATTATTTTCTGAAAAAGAGTGCATGGAATGGGTTGTGCTTATAGCAAGAGAAGAAGGCACGAAGCGAACGGAAATGTAAAGACTTCTTGGAAAACTGCTCAAAGTTTTGATAACGTGAACGCCGACGAAAAGGATGAAGCTTTACCATCGCTGCCTTCCCTCCCTGAAATTCCCCAACAGCCGGCTGAACAGAAGCTGTTGTTTGTTGCGCTTTACAATTACGAAGCACGAACAGCAGAGGACCTTAGTTTCAAGAAAGGAGAAAACCTCGAAGTGATTAACAGCAATGATGCGCTGAATGGAGCGGATTGGTGGCAGGCACGTTCCCTGACCACAAATGCTGTTGGCTACATTCCCAGTAATTATGTTGCTCCGGCGTCCTCTCTGAAGAGCGAAGAGTAAGTATACATTTGCGGAAGTTTCTTTATTCAACCTTCCATTTTGATTAGCTTCTTCTCAAAGCGAGCGGTGGCCTACAAGCTTAAAAGTAAATTATAACAAAAGACACTCCATCAAGAAACTTTGTAGTTTTCGTTTTAAACGAACGGTCTGCCGAGACAGACAAAGATCACTTTCATGGAAGACTCGACGGGAATTTGCGCTCCGATTTCAAATTGAAAAGCGCTTTCTTTGCTTGAACGGCCGGTAGATTTGTTGTTTTGAAGTCTTTGTGTCAGTCATGCTGATGGAAACTCAACTGGAAGGTTTTATTTTAGGGCTTTTTGTGACCAAAAGTGTCAGACGAAACGAGCAGTTGTTTATTATTGACATCGTCATTGTTTTAGATTCGAAACGGAACCCACTGCGAAATTTCAACGGAACGCACCTGAAGATAAACATTACTGAATTGTTTTGAGTAGGATTTCAGAAGCGCTAGATACAGATAGCCATTCTGTAAAAGAAAATCAATTATTTTATTGGTGCTGTTCCAGATTGAAGATAAAATTCAAACGGCCATCAGTACTTTTCTTTTGCGTGACTTGAGAATTATGCTAATTTAATTACACCGGTTAAATTTTTTTCAAATGAAGTACTGAAGTGCAGCCAATCCAGACCACAATTTCCGGTTTTTAAAAGAAAGTAGAGCAGAAGTAAAAACAAAAGGATATGTCTTCTCTTTGTGCCATTCTCTAAATCTAATATCAAATGCCAGTGCTGTAGGAATGGTGATGTCTCTAATTACTTAAACATTGTGCATAAATATACTCACTTTAGAGGATTATGGATGAAACTGACAGTGATAAGATTTGTTTGCTTTTGTAATGAAAATGGTTTTGAATAAACAAGATAATAGACCTCCCCCATGTCATGTCAAGCTAGCTTTTTTTCAGACAGGCCTGTCTAATACCCGCATGGCAAGTCTGATGTTCTCTAATACTATCTGACAAATTCAATCAAGAAGATTTAATTTGAACACTTATATTCTCCTTTCACTGCTCTTGATGTTATTTTTTTTATATTTTATTTCGAAATGTGATTTGCAAAACACTATTTGGCGTAGCAAACAGTTAATTTGAAAGCTTGCAAGATGGCAAGATTAAAAACCAAGACTTTTTTAGCATTGCAAAAGAAATCAAGGCTCAAAGAGAGTGTTTACAAAACTGTTCACATGGGCAAGAGCCAAAAAATTTGATAGCTACATTAGGACAGGGCTGAGGTGGGCAGACCAGCAAATATATAGGTAAACAAAAGGACACTGAGGAAGTTTGATTTAATTGTTTCTGCACATCCTTACTACACATGCCATGTCATGTATTAAGCACTGGATTTAATGATCTTGGATACTCGGTGATCCCTATTTTTCTTTTGATGGATCATTTTCTCTACTGATTTTCTATGTTTAGCAAAAAAATGAAGAAAATCTATCGATTAGAAGTTTGAATTTTGTGCAAAATAACCATCAAATTCTGTTCTTTTTAGCTCTTCATTTATCTGTGTGGCAGTTTCAAATGCCTCTTGAAAGGTTAAGTTTGCAAAAACTGTGGCAACATGTGAAATGTTTAATGCAACTGATGCACTTATACAAAATATTACTAGCTAAGGATAGTTTGTCTCCGTTGATCCATCTTTGATATTTTAAGCTAAAAACCCTGGAGACCATGCTAAGATATGCGCAACCATTTTTCCAAAACCAGACAGGTTTTCCACATGTTTTATCTCTGAAATAAAATGGGTCACCCTCAATTTTTGTTTTCACTTCTGAAACAAGTAATTCATTATCTTTCTGCAGTCGAAGTTTGAAGAAAATCAATTAAGTAGAACATTTTTGTGCGAATGTCTTAATGCTCAGTGCATATTTTATGAGTTACACGATAGGTTATACTAAAAATTGGATCTCATATCCAGGGCTCAAAAACCGTACTGCCCAGTTGTCCAGGACAAGTAGATTCTCCTTCTGAGCAAGTAAATTTTCACTCTCACCAGGGGCAGGAGACCAGGAAAGCCGTCTCTCAACTAAATCATTAAACAAGCAAAGTAAGACTTGCCAAGGGCAAGCAAAATTTGTTCAAGGAGATTAAGGACCCCCTTCAGCTAAGCAACATGATAGTGATTCCAGTTTTAGATTGTAGAATTTGAAATAATGGTAAAACACATCATTTTATATAGCCTGTATTTATATGGGTCGGTGGAAGCAAACTAAACAATTGCATCCTTTGTATAACCTAATTCAAACAAACTCTGACCTTATAAAGTTGTGATTATTGTTTTTGAAATAATTTTAAAATGACTTAATCAATTTGTTTTCTGGTTTCTTTACCAAGCTGGTTCTTTGGACCAATCAAGAGAGTAGATGCTGAAAAAATGCTTCTAATGCATGGAGAAAGTGGATCCTTTTTGATTAGAGAAAGTGAGAGTAAACCAGGAGATTTCTCCCTTTCACTGCGAGATGGAGAAATTGTGAAACACTACCGTATCCGATCCATGGATAGTGGAGGATTCTACATTGCTCATAGAGCTAAGTTTGCAACACTGAGTGAGCTTGTGGAACACTACCAAGAAAATGCAGATGGACTTGTCATTAAGCTGAGTAAGCCTTGTCCCACCCTTCACACTCCTGCACCCAAAGATCTTGCATACAATACAAAAGACAAGTGGGAGATCCCGCGCGACTCCATCAGATTGGTACAAAAGCTTGGTCAAGGACAGTTTGGCGAGGTTTGGATGGGACTGTGGAATAACACAACACCTGTTGCAGTTAAAACATTACGTCCAAGCACAATGTCGCCCAAGGCATTTCTGTCAGAGGCGCAAATTATGAAAAGATTGCGTCATGACAACCTGGTTCAGCTTTATGCTGTGTGTACGCAAGAAGAGCCAATTTACATAGTGACTGAGTTAATGGAGGGTGGAAGTTTATTGGACATCTTGAAAAGCCCTGCGGGAAGGGAACTTCAACTGCCACAGTTGATTTATATGGCTGCACAAATTGCCAGTGGTATGGCTTATTTAGAAATTAACAATTACATACATCGTGACCTGGCAGCAAGGAACATTTTAGTGGGGAAAAATAATGTGGTCAAGATTTGTGACTTTGGACTTTCAAGAATTATTGATGAAGGTGAATATAATGCAAGGGCTGGAGCCAAATTTCCCATCAAATGGACATCACCAGAAGCTGCCTTGTACAATAAATTTACAATCAAGTCTGATGTGTGGGCTTTTGGAATTTTGCTCACTGAGCTTATAACTTATGGACGAGTGCCTTATCCGGGAATGGGCAACGCAGAGGTATTAGCTCAGGTTGAAAGAGGTTATCGTATGCCTTGTCCACTAAATTGTCCGCCAAGTCTTTACATTATTATGCAGGATTGCTGGAAAGCTCAGCCCATGTTACGACCAACATTTGAGACTCTTCAGTGGCGATTAGAAGACTTCTTTGTCATGGACACTACAAATTATGCAGATTATCCAGAGTAAATCATTTACAGAGAATAGCTGTACAAAGATGAAGAGTTGTATAACTCTGTGCAACTATAAATAATATTCGTCTTATGATTTTAAGTCTCCAGTAAAGTGGCTTGTTATCAGAAAAGTAATTGACTGGCACCAATTTGTAAGTACTGTATTTGTTGAATATAACTTATTTTTAGGGTAACAATATTTTATTGTCAGTAATTGTCCAAGTTTAGAGAAAGGAATCAGGTCCAAAGACACACATCTTATTGTTATTTGTGTATCATTTTTGATTAGCTATCATTAAAATGTAAATTTATTGTACCCGAGAGAATGAGGAACTTGGAACATAGCATTTACATCTGAACATGATGTTCCCACCTATCAGAAACTAGCCTCATTCTCTATTTCCACGAACTCTTTTAATAGTTCTTTTAAAGAGAAGGCAATTCTGGAAATGGTTAAAATGAGTAAAATGGTCTTGCATTACCTCTATGTCTATTGGAAAGGAGGCCGAAGCCTATTTAAAAATGTTGAAAATGACAGTTAATTAGTTCGTGGATATTTCATATTTTATTTGCAGCTTTTTACAGTCTATAATAATTAATTTTTACAAATAGCTGCTTTCAATTGTATTGTAAGTAATCAGTTATTTAGCCTACCTTTAATTGTTTAGCCAGACTTAATTATTCCTTGATTGTTAAAATTGATTGTTTCTCTGTTACTACCACTACCAAACCAGTAAACAAAAGCTTAGTCTGGATTTCTGGTGTTATCATACAATCATAATAAGAGAATTGCATTATTCACCGCAAGTCTGCTAGTACTATCTTAACCATAAACATTCTGGGTACTATTCCAGTTTCATGAAATTTTCATCAAATGCAAAGAGTTCAACCTGAAGGAAATTTTTTCTGGCTTTGTTTGTTCCTCACTAGTTTTCTTTTATAAAAATTGTACACAGCAGCCAGAATTATTATTTTACTCTTTATTGCTATTGTTAACAAGCTTTCTTCAATGCTTCCTGTTACATGTTTGCTAAGTTTTATAATTAAAAGCAACAGAGTAGTTTAATAGAGTAGTTTAATGTAGTTTAAAAGAAGAACATTTTATACAGATTAACATGCAAGCAAAGAGAAAAATCTTCTGAATAAAATCCATTTTCGTAAGTGTATGCTTGAATATTATTTTGTTGAATATACAGTCAAACAGCTGCTCAAACCCTCATTTAACAGGAACCTTTCTATAACCGCCACTTTTGGTCATGGTGGATAGTCCACACAGTCACTATAATTTTAACCTCTATAATGTCCACCTCTCCACAATGGCAACAGCCACTGAAACCAACTGCAAGTTAAGCGATCACTGGCAAACAGTGTATATAGAGCCCTGTTTTTTATTCTAAAAGATCCCCAAACTTGATCCATACCATGATCTGTTGGTCTCTGTTTCTGTATAGTTTGTTTTGTTGATATAATTTTATCAGCATAGCATTTTTTTTCTTGTCCAGAGATGCAAGGCAACTATTATTCAGTCACCGGTTTTCATTTGAGTGTTGATTAGTGATTGGTTTTGCATCAGTACGTTTCACAATTGGCTGCATTTTTTCATCTGATTTAAGGCACCTGGATGGAGAGAGGCACTTAGAGAGTAGAGGAAACAAAGCTATACCGCTTTTCATTTGAGTGCAGTGTCGGTTTTGCATAAGTACATTTCATGTTTGGTTGAAAAAAATTTGCACCATTTTTCATCCAGTCAGAAGTAAAATCCCAACCAATAGCAAGTCGTTCAAAGAAGTTTTCTCTTGTTTTGCATCATCATCATCATGTAATTACTTTCAGTCTTGATTGGTGCATTGGATTTTCTGCATCCTTTATAATTAGCCTGCGAACAGGCTCCCGGTTGGGTTTCAAGGACGAGGGAGGAGCCGAGAACAGTCTGGTGACGAGAGGGTGAACATGGGAGGCTCCCTTCCGCCTCGACCCCCACTCGCTTCGCTCGCAGAGTTTCGCGCCTAACGCTTCGCTCCCCGACTTTTCCTCTTTTTCCTTCGCTCGCGGATTTTTTTCCACCCTCGTGGGAGCCTTTTGACAATTAGACCAGCAACCCGCAAGGGCTATTGACCCGTGGCCCCTGAGGGCTAAGGGTCTAATTGTTTCAGTAGTATCACCCAACTAGAGGACTAATGCAAATCGTGCATTTTGATTGGCTACGCTACTAGAGGACTATTAGCAATAGTCATCGAGTAGCGAAATTCTTTCGTTTTATTCCCCCAAAAAAACTTTCTTCAACTTTATTATTGCTTTTGTCTGTCCGACTAGTTGGGTGATACTAAAACAATTAAACCCTTCGCCCTCAAGGGCCACGGGTCTAATTGTTAATTAGCTACAATGATTGATTTACCTCTGCTTTGACCCTTTGGTGACACTCGATTAATAGATTACATCCTACTGGCAAAGATATTGAAGCACCTCGCACACACGTGTGCCTCTCGCCTCTCCCTACTGACACTATGTCCTAAGGACACGAATCAGAAATTCATACAATCTGTATCTTCATAATGCATACACTTCATAAGACTACAGGCCCGCAGTGCAATTCAACCAAAACTAATTTCAGAAATTCATTTAAGACACTTCCCGCAGTTACAGCAACAATACTTTATTGAAAGTTACACAAATACAAAGCTTATCAAATCTTTTCTTAACACCTAAACACTAAAATTATATATTTTAAAACTAGTGGTAATCTCAGAAGACCTGTTTCAGCAGAAAGTTGCATAAGACAGCATCATATACTTTTATGAGCGAATTATCTTATTCTTAGCTTTTACTGAAAAAGGTAAAAACTGATAGGCAAAAAAGCTAACCAACAACTTTGCACTGTAAGAATTGTTCATTCTGATATTCTTTCCCAAAATCTAGGTTTCCATAACATGAAATCAGGATATAAAACAAATTGAATGCACTGTCTTACATTTGTTGTGGTGTATTCTTGCACTCTAAAATACTCTAAAACACTAAGTAAATGTTAACTACCAAACTAACAGACTTCACTTAGTGACACACCTGTTTGTGTCATGATACAAAATAGAGTACAAAAACCCATCCCCTTCACATTATGGTATCGGATACCTTGCGTTTAGTTCAATAAACAAGCTGCCCTAATTAACTGACTGCTTTCAAGAAGAACTTTCGTGTCTTACTAAAATACAGTAGAACCCAACACCTTATGGCCACCACGCTTACTACGTTACTACGGTTACTACTAATATATCCTTATTACGGTCTTATTTAGGAACTCCTTTGATTGGCCACCATGTCAATACAGCCCAATTTTGTGGCCTTTGGGTGACCAGATTAATGGGTTCCACTGTAATAACTAGATGCATTTAAAGACATACGGATTTTTGATAAAAGCACAGCCATTACAGTAACTGTTTAACACAGTGATATATGTTTTTATATGGTATACATGTATAAGGTATATAAGATTTTCAAAAGCGTTTATCTCTGGTTCAGATGAACCTTACACCACAAATACCAAAATTACCACAACCCTTAGCAGGGTAACAAGCATTTTAATTTAAACATGTTCCAAAAATACGCAGAGTAACCTTTGTTTGTGCATAATAAGCTTCCATGAAACTTTCACAAGTAGTTTTGAGCAAAGTAACACTCAAATACCTCCCCCACTGAGTTTAACAGGGTATCAAATGGACACACATCAAACCATAGTTTGAACCACTAACTATGATCAAACGTTCTGACTGCTCTTTCACTGATGAATTTATATGCAAGGCACTTTACTTCATAGAAGACATGAAAACAGAATTTCTTCAAAACCATCCGCACTTTACAAAATGTGTTTCACTTTACAGAAGAGAACTGAGGGATTCTACATTATCATTTCTGACAATATGGAGAAGCTAACCCAAGACTAGTCTCCCTCAGATCTTGAATCTTAGTTATAATTCCAGAATGTTCACAGGAAGTGAAGTTGTAAGACTAGCCTAAGTCAAATTTGCAGCACAGAGATCAACTAGAGCTGTGAGTAACACTTTTACTCCCCAAAACACTGAGATATTGCTAATTTCTAAAACATTTCTGCTTGTATGGAAGATTGGACCAGACCAGTTACAGGTGAACAAAACCAGTGAACATCTGGAATTTCAAAAGAAAGTCTTTGACCTTAGATCAACTCCCCACAATGGGAGAAACTTATTTAAAAACTTACAAAAATAGATGAACATTTTTAGGCTTTACTTCATACACATGAACGATAAGGAATAAACCATGAAATAAAGCTGAAAGGCACTTGTTGTGACTAAGACTTGTTACCCAGGTGTTGGACAAAAGACAATTATTAAGTAACGCGTCACGCAAGGAATTTATGATGTAATCTTTTTCTATTCTCACTACCAATCAGATGTTACTTTGTGATTGACAGATTAGTGAAGCGTAACCGAGCACGCGGTGACATTTTCATGTGATTTTCCTCAGTGGATTTTTTCGCGATGTGATTAGAGTTTTTAAAGCTTACGTTTACCGAGATTAAACCGTTGTTAAAATTCTTCATGATTGCCGTGGTTTATCTGTGAGACAGGTGTTTCATTAAAATTTTCAGCAGGAGAGCAACTGGTTTTCACATGCGGCCAAACCTGTTTGAACTGAACTTCTTCATAAGAAAACCTTTCAACTAAAAAAGGTCAAACCAGACAGGCAAAATCATCCTCACAGCCAATGAATTTGCCCAGTGCCTGAAACTTAATGAAACCCCTGTTTACCTAATGTCATTTTACTCATAGCACTATAAATTTATGCACTCAAACAATCTTAACCTGAAGTTCAAGGAAATTTCTATACCCACCCCAATGAAAGTTAACAGAAATTCCAAGGGGGAGGGGAGAGTTGAATTAACAGCAAAAATGTTTAAATGAAACTAAACTAAAATTTCCAGAGGGATGGGGGGGGGGGGGGTTAAAAAAAAAAAACTTTTTTTGGGGGGGGGGTTAATTTTTTTTGGAAAAAAAAAAAAGAGGGGGGGGGGGGGGGGGGGGGGGGGTTAAACAAAAAAACCTTCTGTAGGAGGGGTATGATTATTTTCTGGAATACAACAAAAGAAGCCTCAGAGCTGCACATTTAAGTAGTGTTACTGGTGCATCACTTGATTTACAGAACCAGAATCTTATATCATTGCCAGTTCATCACTTTCACCTAGAGGAACTTTCTCAGCATCTCTGTAAACCTTACTCCTTCCTGTTTTCATGTGATCACCAAAAATACCATCAGGAGAATCTGTAACAAAATTAGTTAAATTTGTATAATAATATTAATTATTATAATTATTATCAGTATATATATTACTGGTACAACTTTAATAGATAATTATTATTGGCAGCAGAGGCAGGTTCAAAGCTGTTTAACATATCTATTTAGTCAGTTACGGGGTTCACTTAGGGTCTTAACATAACTGAGGAGAATATGCTGCCTTTGCAATGACATCTGCAATTACATCTGATAATGGTTAGAAATCTAGTCTTCTAAGATAAGGAGAATAAACCGTAGGCCCCATCTCCTGCATCTTCACTGTTCTGATTAGCAGGGGACATTAAAGAACACACACACTCATCGTAAAGAGTAGGGCACGAAGTTCCTGGTGTTGTGGTCTGGTCTGTGCCCATTGTGCTGTTGAAATGCTCGGAGACATTAGCTGTTAAAGCTACTCTACAATCCGAGGGTAAATAAAGTATTCATTAATTCATTCAGCAAATGCAGTTGTTTTCCTTTGACAGCTTAATGGTAAACTCCAACTCCAAGTGAACTGCAAAACTCTAGTTATAAATTTAATTTTTTTTTCTCTGTTTTCTCCTTAACTTTGGTTTCAAGACAATGTTTAACCACATTTTCAAACCCTTTGAAGTTTGCCAATACTCTGGAACAGTTTCAGAAAGTGTCTTGTCGTTGAAGAACACAACAAAATTCCAGGTGACATCAACTGCTATCTGCTAGACCCAGAAGCCTAACACACTGACAGCTTTAGTGCCATCTGCTTCCCACACTACGGACAGGTAAAACATACAAATTTCTTAAGCAAAAGTTCACAAGGTTTTGCAAATGTTACCTGCTTCCATTTCCTCATGATAAACAACTTTCATTTCATCTTCATCATGGTCTTTTTCACTCATCTTTCTGTAGTGCTTCTCGAGTGATTTGTATTTCATATAATAAAAAATCAAACCAACCAAAAGAGCAACTCCTGCAGAATAACAAAAATAAAATATCAATCAGCTTGAAACAATAGGCTAGTTTTTCTAAAGTAACCATCTTCATTTGTATAACAACAGACATGATGATAGACTAGCCAATTGGCTAGCCAAGTGTCAGGGATATGGGGACAACATTGCAGGTATTACTGTACATGTTGAGGGAGGCAGTAAGAAAAGACAATTTTCAATAATAAC
>OMLO01003482.1_pt1 | contig 12992 bp, 9 predicted proteins | sample 1674811 | NCBI WGS metagenome assembly OMLO01 (sample SAMN06265003, study PRJEB25207) | coral metagenome | isolation source: Coral host | place: Mexico:La Bocana,Puerto Morelos, Mexico | collected 2008-11-13
GTATTAAAATTAAAGAAGCCCAATTTTATGCACTGTAAGAGTAAAAAGTACCACAGATGTTTTCTAATGGGATGCAGTGTTAAAAACAATATTGTCAATTATTATTGAACAGGGATCCATCAAATGAGTAGCTACTTGGATTTTAGCCTGCATCACAGATACCAGTGGTCTACACTTCCAGGCTATATCAAAATTTTATAACCTCCTGAAAAAGCTTTGTATGTGGGAGGAGCAGAATAGCATTTAGCACAGAAGGAGGTATCCATGGCAACCCTGCAAGCGGCCACCACCAGGCACCGTCACACTGAATTGTACAGTGGAATACTAACCCACCAATGGGAGGGTGGAGAGAGCAAAAATAGATTATGAAGAAGCACTGATGGCAAGCTAAAGCAAAGCAAATAGCTGAACTACAGCGGACAACTGCAAGCAAGCAACTGGCTCTATGAAATGCGGGGCACCCCAGCTAAACTCACGTGGCCAACCAGGCCCCTGGGTCCAATGACTGCTGACCAGCATTGTCTCGAGGTTTAACTTTGCCTATATAACATTTAGCCCCATAAAAAGACAATAACCAATATTATTTAATAAGAACATTGAAACCAGATTCCTGCATAGAAATAATATTAATTTTATTCAGCTTGAAAATACACTGTAAGTAAAGGTAAGATAGCACTTGACCCTTACCAAATCATGCAGTTGCTGAGTACACAAGCATCAAATTTGTTCTTGAAACCCAATGCATCTCCAATCTTACTTTTAAAATTAATGATTGAATGAATTTCAACTAAAACTTTTCATGCAACTATTGCTCTGCAAAGACATTTTCTACCCGCTCCCCTCCCTTTCCCATTTAATTATGTTGCATATTGGTAGTTAATAATTATGTAGAGGGACATATCATACAGTTACACATTGTACACTCTAGTCAAGTGACAATCTACATGGCCGAGGCAGATCCAGGATTTTTTCTTAGGACGGGGTACAAGCACTACGGAATGGCATAAATGACTGGTGAGGTAAACAAATTTTATAAGCGAATATGGAGGCAGCTTCATCTCAGGGGGTGCACACCCTGGGCATCCTACCCCTAGATCTGCCTCGGCATGGTGACATTGACAAGCCACTTTTTGCTGCAAAAAACTAGTGAGAGTTTTCCCTACTTAATTGTACATGAAGTGATTATCCACCGTAGCTGGGTAGGATAGTAACATAACACCTAACTGAACTGCAGACAATTACCATGGTGTTGTAATGCTACTTAATTATACTAACCTACTGGGGTAAATAGCATTTTGAAACCCTACTCTACTTTCTTTAAGCAAACATTCTATGGATTGCTACTATAAGCTCTTAATACCAAAATCAAATCACAGATAAAAATAATACTATTTATGACATAATAATTGAAGCAGCACAATATGACTGTCTAGGAATTTAAAAATTTCTACTACTGACAGTGAAAAATATTTCACAATATGCAGGCCATTGCCCCAAATGGTTGCCGCATTTTTTTTAAATTTCACAATGGCCCCATCTTGCGAATCCTGGAATTTACACAATAAACACGGGATCACAGTTTGGCTCAAAGCTTTTGAAAGGACTATTTCAGTTCAATCCAATCAGAAGTGAACTACTTTTGAATCTAGATTTATCCTTCCAATTCTAAGTGTCTTGCAATGCTAGAACATCCCCAAACATCAACGATCGCTTACAAGTAGATTAATCACATCAAAACCACAGTCTTCTTTCCTGTGATAAATATCACAAGGAAAAACAGCCACCCATTTAAGGTAATCCAATGTACAAGTTTTCTTTGATTTCATAATAATTATTTACATATTGAGAACAACTTCATTATTTCCACAACTGGTGACTGAGAGTTTGGCCTGAGCCAGGTACAGCCCCCATGGGGAAATTTCCAAATCCCATGTTCCCAGGCACAGGTCCTGTGGTGACAAACTGAGGATGTTGCTGCTGGGGAAATGACATGGGTTGCTGTGGCATCCAGCCATTTGCCATTGGTGTCTGAGCAGGTCCAAACAGGCTAGGGCTTGTACTGTGCATGTTCACTTGTTGGGGCATCTGTTGTTTGAGCCGCATCTGCTGCATTTGCTGTTGAATCTGGGCGATCTGTACATCAACAAGAGTGAGGTTAAGCAAAACAAAAAACATATAAGATGGAGAACAGGAATGAAAACATGAACAGGAATGTCACCAAACAAGAGTTTTGATGGCCATTTTAGCAGCTGTGCACATATGTACAGTAGCTCTGATGGTGATACACAACAGAATGAATCAAGATTTTTGCAAGATCCCTCGATTGAATATAAAATTATTTCTTTATAAACTTTGTCCTTGGTCATGGCTGCGTTAACTCACTGATAACAACTTACACTGCAAGAATGTCAAGATAGGAAAATCCTCACCACATACATGTATAGGAACTGGGTAGCAGCTTCACTTGAATGGTCACAGTTACAAACCCTTTCCATGACACAGCATTTCAAAGAAAGTATAACTCTTCTATATACTTGCCTGTTGTTGTTGTTGCATGAATCCTGGCTGATGGGGAGCCCCCATTCCCATAGGCATTCCTTGGGGAGGAACTCCACCCATCCTGTTGAAAATAGCAGGCTGTTGGTTTGGGTGAGCCTGTTGTGGCTGTTGTTGCTGTTGTGGGGCAATGTACATTCCACCTGGAACACCATACATCTGAGGTTGACTGCCCTGAGGTTTTGGTGCATATAATGCCATTATGCTATCTGCAAGTAAAATAAATGAAACCATTGAAGAAGATATGAATGTAAACATATTTGAATCTTTCTTTACACATCCAATACTCCATAATTTTGACACCACTATAATTGTTACTCATCACACAGATCACCAAGCCTGAAAAAGACATCCATTGTTGAGACAACCCCATAATACAGACATTCAGCTTTGACCCTCTGGTATTCATACCAGCAAGATAAACTGTACACATGTAATCAGTCTGTACAAAACACTTCCAGTTTTCCCTCGAGTGGAGGCATCCTGGCAGAAACGTGTCCTACCCAACAACACAACACAGCGACCCTGGCAAGTGTTAGTAACCAGAATGCTTGATTCAAGCAAGTTGTGGCATTTATGTAGGTTTCTGTGATCAGAGACAAATCAATAATAATATTCTAGAGACAAGTATCCTACCTTTAGTAGACTTGTTTGTTAACGAGTCGTCCTTGAGAAGGGATTCTTCATTTGACTCTAGAGGCACTTGGTTGTTGGGCTGTTGCTAGTCAAAGTTAAACAACATTTTGAGCACTAAATATATTTTGAGGAGATGGTACATGGTACAAAAACAGTTGTTGTAACAAATTTCTTTATTTAGTCCTTTCGGATGTAACATAGTCCTAATAAGTATTTCAGTATTATAAGATGGCAATGAAAGTGGTTGTGACAATCCAAAAATATTCACAGCTTTTGCATCAACTATATGCACTCTAATCTTACACAAATGCAAAGCAATTCATATATGTTTGTGGATAAAAAAAGTGATGATTTAGAGAAAACATGGTATTGGCACAGCATCAAACAGTGTCTTAATTACCTGCTGTGGTTCACTAAAGCCAGTGTCAATAATTGTGTTTTGTTGGAATGCCCCAAAATCAATCAGCTAAAATAAAAATAAATCATGACAGGAAAAAATGTGAATTGAGCAAAATGAAATAAATACAGGTGTATGTGAACAAACTAGGAGTGCTAGAGACATATGTATTGATTCATGCCAACAAAAAAAAGAAAGAAATCAAAGCAAAAAACTGAATGATCCACGTCTCCTACCATATTTATAACTTAAGTTACACTCCTATTTTTTATACAGAATATTATTTGATATCTGGATGAATAACAGGCAAAAGGCAACATCTGATAGGCCTCACGTGGAAATTTGCCACAGGCCAAAATTACAACACATTATGTCTAGATCACCATAAAAATGAAAAAATATGTACAGAATGCATTCATTCCCAAAAGATTTTAATTTTTTTACCATTGCACATCAACTGATCATTGATAAATTTGTTATCACAAATCCCACCCAGCTGATGTACAATTTTGACACATTACCTCATTCGCTAAACCAGTCTTAGCAGGTTGGGAGGCAGGGGGCTGTGCCAGAGAGTTCAATAGTCCACCAGATGATGAAGTTGCTGGCACTGTCGCAGGCACTGCGGCAGGTGCTGGAGTGTCTAAAGACAGCAAATCAACCAGAGCAGCAGGTTTAGCTGGTTTAGTTGGCTCAGGAGCCTTGACTGGGGGAGGATGGGAATGTGGACGTTGTTGAGCAGTTGAAAGAGAGATCTGTAAAAAGAAAAAATGCAGTCACTCAAAATGCCAGTTTAACAAAGACATTCAATGTCACTGTGCATCTGTTTAGTAACAGATCACAGATGGCGCGAAAATGCAGTAAGAACAACAAGTGGTACACATGCCATTAAATAACTATTTCACTAATATTCTAACCACATTTTGAAGTCTTATGCAATCTGTTACTTAATGACATTGTGGAATCCTTTTGTTTTATATAATAAAGAAACCCATGTTTGATACGGAGTATACTTTACTCTTCTGAGAACTTTAGAACAACAAGGTAAAAGCCATTAGAATCCTATTGTCCCATAATTGCAACAAATGCTGTCATGTTCTGAAAGTAACATCCCTACAGAACAAACTCTTCTGAAGCTCTCCAATGACCCATAATTATATTGAAATACTAAGACTTACTTTCTTGTCAGCCTCAGTTGTAACAGAGGTAATAGTGATGTCTTCTTTCTTCTCTCGCTTTTTCTTTGGCTTAAAAAAAATTATAACATTGAGATGTAAGATATTTGTATTTTTTTTCAAGTCACTTTAAATTTTTTTTAAAGAAGAATGACTTGGAAAAGTGCTAGTCCATTTTTGAATACCAGTCTGAGTATCACTCAGTTGAAAATAATCTGTAAAGAAACCAGGACTTTGGTGATGACTTTGATGCTGGTTATCCCCTAGCAACAAGGCACACATTTGATAAATAACCACTAAAATGACCACTACAATACGTTAGGTCTAAAACAGAAGGTATGAGAAAGTCTACAGTCAACGGGCAACATAATTGAGGGGTTCTGGTTAATGCCAGATAATTGGGAAACATACCTGGCAGGTCAGCGCCCCTCTTGTGGTAAGATGGCTTAAATAACTTTTTAAACCGAATTGAATTTCAGAAAGATCTGGTTGTAGTACTCCCCGGCTGACTGTTTACCTCAAGGGGCAATCGACTTAAACTCAAGATTAAAATACACTAGAGGCACATGACAACTCTTTTAAATGGATTGAAGATATTTACATAAAAAGTCCTTACCTTATCAGTAGACTTTGATTCCTTTGTGCTTGTTGGCTTGTTTGGAGGTAATCCATCTTTCTTTAAATATTGTTTACGTTCATATTTACTTCTGATAAATGTCTCCATGGCTCTGTAGGTTTAAAAACAAAACAACACAAAAAGAAACAAAAACAGCAAGAGAAGCAAAAGAACAGTCATTTTAATCCACTCAAAATGGACATGTTTTATAAATAATATGGCATAGTAATCACTAATGTAGTTTTAAACAATGTATGGATGTTTGATTTGTGGCATCAAAAAAGGAGAATTTCCCAGCTTTTCTACCTTCAAGAAACCTCGAAAACATGAAAAAATTGGCATATTTTTTAAAAAAAAACATTTTCGAAGGGTTTCCAAATTTGATAAAATTACATGACAAAACAGTATCAGAATTGTTACCCGTGGTAACAAAGCTCCCTCCATAAAATATCTCCGCCCTTGAATGGTCTGCTTTCCACCTGTCAATTAATACATTGAATTGAACTGTCACTATATGAAATTTATTAATAGTACCATTGTGTTTCCATACCGAGAGGCTGTAACTATATACTTGGCAATTGATGCTTTTCAATTTTTTTAAACCATCTAAAACACAGTACTTAAACAGCCCTAAACTTTGATCAGCGATAGTGTAACGATATCAGATGATATTGGCTGCCAGCTCGAATAATTTACCAACACAGCACGCCAAGTAAATGGAATGCACATCTAACGCCTTCGAGCTAGCCTACGCATAATTAAGTAAACGTTTAAGACAACGAGAAATACAAGAAAAACAATATTAAAACACCTCCTAAAGTTCCAGCAAACTATACAACGATCAGTCCGTTCAGCTTGCTCGAAACGGGAACCCCACTTGACTTAAGACATTTTACGGTTGATGACTGTGAACGTGTAATTTTTTCACATGTTCAGTCAACAAGACTAGTCCACCAATTACGATTGAAGCACGAACGACTATATATAAGTTTTATAGAGCAACACTGATTGAAGTAAACTTAAGAGAATTAGACAAACAAGAGAGAAACATTGTGTTACAAACAAGGCTCCAAATACGCTGCTATATTTGAGTTAACCGGTGTATTTGAATGGTACGAGTCGGTCTGAGGACGACGGAAATCGCTTGGAAGATAACATTCCCAAAACTCCGCAGCTCGTTTGTTTCCCCATTGCTGGATACTCTGAATACCAAAGAAAGCAAAACCAGAGTGAGAAGAAACACACGACCGGGTAAATCAAAAAAGCGTTGGGCTTCAACTTACTTCCATCTGCTCGGGAGTCCATGAATCAAGGTTCACGGATTTTACTCTAGATATATGGACACCCAAGTTTCGATGTATCCCGGCACAGCGGATACAAAGAAAAACACCAAGATTCCATGACGCCCATCGTGGCCCTGTAGAACGAAGAACAAGAAGAATTATCCACCAGGAAGTAAGATTTTTCTGGCAAAAAATGCAAAACCGGTGACGGAAGACGAACGAAGACCAAGCATATTTCTGTCACCTTTCGCTCCGCAATCTGAACAGTATCTGTTCTCTTCCTCCTTTAGCAATTCCGATAAAATAGTCTGATTTGAGTTCTGTTTCTGCTCTCTGTCTCTCTGTGCTCTAGAAGACATAATCAAAGGCAAAGGACGCCGTTAAACGCCACAATCTTCCGAGCGTCCACACAAACAAGATGGCCAACAATGATGCCTGTTGATGCCTTGCGTAAACCGGCTCTGAGCCCGCGAACATGTTACACGGTGGCGTGGTCCTTACGTAATAACATTTTTGACGTCATCGCCACAAACAACATCCGCTACATTTTTTGATTCCCTGATGCGGAAGTCGAGAAAACCGGTAGTTCGATTGATCTGTCCGAAGATGGGGTGGGCGGGGCGGGGGCGTCGCCGTCTTTCTTGAAATCCTTGCCCATTGGACTCAAAATGCCATTCCTTATTTTAGATCGACTATCGAAGGGATGAGAAATAAAATAATAAGTGTTTCCAATAAAATGTTATTCAACCAAGACCAGAAAAATATTTACCTTTCAGGGCAAAACAGCCCGAAACTGCAACTAGGCAACTATGTCCCGACTATGTCCCGATTGTGCTCTGCATCTTTTGAGCAACTTTCGGCGTCTAGAGCAACTTTTTGAGAGTTTTCGCATACTCGAGCAAGTTTTGCCTTCCTGAACAACTTTTAAGCAAAATATACGTTTTCTATGAAACCGTTGACTTTTGCATGCTTGAGGTTGAGGGTCTGGTCAAAAATTATAGGGCGGGGATGGGTCATCAGTTTTGAGCGCTTAGTGAGGAGTAGGTGGTTCAATTTTCAGTTATTTTTAGCCGAGTGAGCAAGCTTAACGGTCAAATTTTCTGTAGAGAACGGACTCGACTTAAAGTTGCAAGGATGATGGAAAACAGTATTATTATTATCATCATCACCATCATCATCATCATCGTCGTCGTCATCATCGTCATCGTCATCACTATTCATCTAAGGCGTAAATGACACCAAAGGTTTAAACGCAAATATCAACCTTTATTGAAGTGGTGGATCACTCATTTTTTTTTTCTTTCTTCAATCCAAGCTATTTTTCTTGAATGATGATAGTAACTTTTGCGCAGAACAAAAAAAAAGCTTTCACTGAAAGTTTTTATAGAACTATCGAGAAATTTAGGTAGCAACTTTTAAAATTTAGGTAACAAATTTTTGGATTTTTGGCATTGTTAGCAACGTTTTAGCATTTCAGTGAGAAACTTTCAAGCAATTTATGAGCCAATCGGCGCAGGCCTAACAACAACATAAAAACCTATTGTGACTTAAGCGAACGACCCTGTCTGTCACTGGCTACTCGGGCGAGTATGCTGGGGCCATCTTGGGTCAATATAGGCAAAGTTTTTTTATCAAACGACCGAACTTCTTAGTTTTAGCAGATTGTGAGATCGTCAATTTTTTTTTAACGAGGGGTGGACGGGTCAATAGAGACAGAAAGGAGTAAAATTAGGAGTCCATTTTTTATTATTTGTCATCACTCAAGGGCACCAAGTACAAATAAAAACAAAAATCACCTAGGTCCACTTTCATATCTTCTTAAAAAAGAATCTGAAAAATGAACTTGAACTTACATGTACCACCTTCAGTTTTTATTGCAAGATGATTATTGCAAAACTGTGCTTTATAGCCATTTGTGGTTAAAATATCTTTTTATAACACTCAGTACCTTTTGGGCTACGGAAGACGGGCAAACCTTATTATACACGTATCTACAATTTTTTGACCTAAATAACTGGGTGCAAAAATTTGTTCCACTAATCTTTGGTTACTGCTTGTTTTTTAACTGAGGAAGGAAATGTTTATTTGCGTTTATTTGGCTCGGTACATCCTTGGTTGAAGAAACATTGAACCACGCAATCTCAAATATAACAGGTTTTAATTTCAGCCAATGAGATGTAACGCAAAAACGACGTGACTTTTCCCGCGCTTGACCGCCAGATGCAAGTTTGTGTTGAAGTTCTGAATGGTTCATTACGCTGTTTGTTTCAGTTAACACTCCGGTTTAAGTTCTGCGACAAAGCGCGCGATGCAATCACGTCTGGAATATTGCATGGCTTCTACAACTCTGCTTTGACGTATAAGAGTTCTGTTACTGCTTTGTATCTGCTAGTTTTTATATCGAGCACCTTATTTTCTCTTTTAGCAAATATTCAGTTAGAAGTCGTTATAGTATGTACACGTTTTGTTATAAATTTAATTCGCACTAAAATGATGTCGATGAAGTCATCAGAGCTTTTTCCCTTGTTGTTGTTTTGTGTTCAGTAAAGACTGTTCTTGTCGTTGCTTTTCCGATTTGAAGGCGATCTTATTGGCTTTCTTTTCCATTCGTCTCACCTGCAACAAACAAACAAGAGATAAATTCATCCTTGTAAAGTGTTTTCTAGTCCGCGTAAACAAACTTCATGCACAAGCTTCTTAGGGCCTCTTCACATGCGCCCGGTACCAGGCAGGCTCCGTTACCGGGACGAATTCTGTTGTCTGCTTATATGGGATATTTCAGCCCAGTCGACCGGAATGAAATTCTAGAGACAAAACCAAAATGGTGAAACATAAACTTGTATCGTTCGCGTCCTTCGTAACTTCGTGTACTCTTGTAACTTAATTAAAAAAATTAATTCGCATATTTTTGCAGTGGAAACACATACAGGGCAAAAATTTTGCCATTTTGGCCGGTATGTTGCGAAAGCGAAGCTATTTTGTCAAAAATGTTTCATTCCAGTCACCCGGGCTAGAGTTTTTCTATGGGAAACTGTTACCCTGGTTACCAAGATCTCAGTCGCAAAAAACCGGGCCAACCCGGCTTTTCATGTGTACAGATCGAAATTCAACGAAAAAAGACTAGCGATGCGCGATCTCGGAAACCGAGCTAGCCAAGTAGGTAGGGCTCGTAGCTTGTGTGGGGAGGACTCGAGAATTGAGAGGTAAAGTTTGAGAGGTGCAAAGTAAGCGCTGAAAGGAAGGGGTAAAAATGCCATGCTTTGAATCAACCAACCTTTCTGTCGTTTTTGATGTCCTGTTTTCGTTGTTTCTTCTCTTCTTTTGTTTCGTCTTTGTTCCTGGTCGTGTTGCGCGGTACATGCGTTTGACTTTCCTCTGCATTCATATCTTCACTGACTTTGACAGTCTTGGTGGAATCTCCTTGAGAAAATACGCCCACTGGAATCCCAGCCTTAGACAACTTGATTGGTCTTACCTTAAAAAGAGGAAAGATTGAAGGCCCATGTCCTTATTTTTAAGCAGTCAGAAATTAATGACGAGAGCCAAATACTAGGGTTGCCACAGTTGGACCTCTGCGCGCGGACGAGCGAGCGACGAAGTCGCAAGAGGAGGGTACTGAATAAACATGAAGAAGGACTTCAGAAACTCTAGCCAATGCATAAAACCATGACCTTCTGCAGCATGGAAATTGGAAATGAAAAACAGGGAGCGCACGAGTAATACACGTAATCATAAGAGTTACACACGAATCTATACGAGCAACGTATGAGGTTATACGACTACGTAACATACGTATTTCAATCATATGCATGCAAAAAATCCAACATGCTGGTTGGCTGAGAACAATTGACTAATCCCAATAGTGCAGAAAGTTGAATTTGAATTGCATGTCTTAAACTAACAAGCTATTAACTTATTTTTTCAAGCAATTTGGAATCAATAAGCACCCTTAAATTTGCCATAGACTACAAAATTTAATTGCACTCGTCCTGCAGGCTCGTGCAATTTTTTATTAGTCTTTGAGAAATTTACTTGTGTTTGTTTATTCCATGCTGCACTCAAATCATTTGGTTACCTATGCATACAAAACAGAGGAATAAAATACAAACACTTACCAAAAACATACTGGTACACAAGAAAACAACATTATTTTTGCCGAAAAACAACAACAAACGTTGTTTCACTTTCTAACCACTTTCTTACTTTCTAACCTTGACTGTGAAAAGAAAAACATACCTCCTGACTTTTCTCTAATCTAACAAATCTTGTAAAGCTTACCTTTGGAGAATCCTTGATTAGTGTAGGATGATTATAAAGGTTTGAATAAGTACCTGATGAGTAAAATTAATGGTATAATTATCACTACACTAAAAATAGTGACTTTTGCTTTAGATGTAATACTGAAAGCAATAAATATTACAATTTTACCTGCAAGAAAGCTGATAAAATATCTACTTTTAAATTTGATTTGTAATTATTTTCCCATAACCTATTTATCTATGAAGAGCATAGAGGCATAGAGAAAATGAAAGAAACCACTTTCATATTAACACTGCAGTGACCGGCAATTTGCCGAGATTTAAGACTATTTTAATCCCAGTTTGTGTTAAGTCTATTCACTGTGGCCTATGTTTGAGACAGAAAAATTCTATCCCGGGCCAGGTTTGTTCAAAAGCTGGTTAATGCTAACCCAAGATTAAAATTTTTACATTAACCTGGGACTAAACATATTAATTTTTCTTCAATAAAATTGTTTTTCACTTGTTATGTTCGGTGTAGAGCTTGCTCAAGCTAAAAACTGAAGAAAAAAAATTTAAAACAGAAAACCCTCACCAAAAATGTTAGAATTAATCATTGAAATCAAAATTGTTGCTTATCTTGGGTTAGCTTAATAACTGGGCTTTGAACAACCTTGCCCTGATCTGCATACAATGTTATTTTTCATCTCAGAGCATGTGTCATCAGAATAACACAAACTAAGTTTCAGAGAAGAAAAGAACAAGTCGCACTCAGAAGCAACAATAGAACCTTAAAACAAGGAACTCTGTCGCAAGAGTGGTGGCTTATTTACTGTCCCACAAGTGTAACGCAAAACCAGAGGACAAATAACACTGGCCTGCTGACTACTTGTGGATTTGTAAGGTAGGTAATGACTTAATAGGGACAGACCATTGGTTTTTTTTCTTCTAAATGGGAAGGGGAATTTCCAAAACAAATTCCTGCAGAGCAAAACAGCTGAAAAAGGATTGTACAAGAAGAGCAATGGGGAGAAAAATTGAGCAAGAGCTTTGACAACCCAGGTCCTATTTTTGATGTTAAAAAGACATTCTTGCACAAGTTATTAACCATCAAAAAAGTCATGCACAATCTAAAGTGAGAAAAAGAAATTTTATTCCCCAGAAAATTGCACCCCACTCCTAAAAAAAAAAATGGGCTGTCCCTTAGTATTGGAACTTGCAGTAAATCATTAACCTATCATCAGATTTCCATTCTTAGCCCAATTCCCTGGTGGCCTGAGGTCCCTCTTCCCTTAAAATATACAACAAGAAAACAGTAGCTTCATATCCCCTGTACATCCCAGTTAAAGTTCAACACAACTCCTTGGTCTTGGGTTAAAAAGCAACTAAAAACTGTTAAAATTTCAACCTTTTGCTATCTGTGAACTCCTTATCCCATTGAGCCTCTTCCAATCACAATACTTACTTAAAATTGATTCACAATCCCATTTTTCCTTAGGTTCTTCTGTGATTTTAATGAGTTCATCTGGCGAGTTGTCACTGTCATCATCATTATCATACTTCAAGCCAGTTTCACTATCTTTCATCTCTGGCAAGCTAAGATACAAATTTAAAAATTCCATAAATGATCACATATTTGACTAGGTGGACCGCTTTCAGGATAAATTAAACATGTAACAAAGTCACAACTGAAAGACTAATGCTAGCAGATTTTTGTAAATTATATTGATTTGTTCAGCAGCATGGTGGCCTCTTGGATAATTTGTTGGACAGATTTAGCAGTCCAGGTTGGAGCCCTAGCCAAAGCCAAAGTGTTGCGCTTCTGGGCAAGACACTTCACTAGGTACTTCAATAGGTACGGCCAAATTGAACACTTGATACCACACAGCAATGAACTAGCTTCCCATCCTCAGGGAGGAAGAGTGGAAATATTCCTATTTACTGTCTTTTTCTAATAAACTGAACACAAAATCAGATAAAACTAATCCAAAGCTTACTCTTGAGTTTGTTGGCCTTCAATAAATTCATCAGCTAATGCATTAAGTCGCTCACTGTCTGGGCCAACAGTCCCCTCTAACTCTTCATGGTCAA
>OMLO01003483.1_pt1 | contig 12992 bp, 4 predicted proteins | sample 1674811 | NCBI WGS metagenome assembly OMLO01 (sample SAMN06265003, study PRJEB25207) | coral metagenome | isolation source: Coral host | place: Mexico:La Bocana,Puerto Morelos, Mexico | collected 2008-11-13
GACTAAGTGCTCTACTATCAAGAATCGCTTGTTAACATGTACATTGTGCATGTAAGAGAAAGCAGTCTCCTGGCTAGTATTAAACATAGCTTTGTTAATTACTTGGAAATCAATATCATCAAGATGTTACTTTTATCACTGGCACAGAGCATGTTGGGACTCTTGGGACAGTATTTTGGTTGATAGTAAGTCATTGCAGCAATATTTGAGCTTCACCAAAATATTCAGTATAGAGCTTTCAAAGCTTTGAAAGTGTATATGATGCTTTTCAAACTCCAATAAACATGTGTTTTGTGAGACTTTGTGATGCAGAAGACTTGACATGACTGTGGTTAGTTCAGCCATAGTCTCTATCATTTGCTTCATCTAGCATGACGTAGATTCACAAGTAAATTGAATGTTTTACATGCTGTTTCGAATAAAACAAGAAGACTGTTTGCTTATAGTATTTCAGCCTATCCACCTCTACCTCACCAGGGTGCTGCCAGAACATTTTTCATTTGCAATTTATCTGTTCATGTCTCGAAAGAATAATTGTGCTCAAGGGCTTTTCATCAAGTAGATTATTATCAGAGATGATCACCGGTCACTCCACTATAGGACTACAACATGATGGAACACGGTATGCAAACAAATGTGAAACAAAACAGTAATACTATTTCTTGCTATAATGTTTTTGATTTGACACTGCACATAATTTTTTTTCCACCTGCATATTTTAAAATTTGGCCTGCTTTTGGCCATGGCTGCTACATGTAATACTGATCATCATTTCTTGATAATTAACATTACTTTAGAGATGTTGCTTCTACTGTGCTGAATGCAGTTCACCCTCAACAAGATTAGACACGCATCAGTTAAGTTTCACAAGTGTTGGTGCTGCTGCAGGATTCACCAGCAATCCATTCATAATGCTGAGAATCTCACTCAATTCATGCATAATTTATGAAACAATTATTTGTAGGATTACCCATCTTCTATCCATGCAAATTAAGCTCAGAAGATTTCATTATATACATGTATGTCCTAATGTGATTCCCACTGCTACTGTATGCAACCATGGTCTTCACCTTTGCTGAGTATTTGAGCTACGCCTCAGCTTATGAGACATTGCTTAAGCAAAGCTAGAGTTAATTAATATTAATGATGTGTGAAATCACTGTTTGAGTATCTTGCTGTATTTGGCTATAAATAGTACTAAGAATGTTAAATAATGTTTTGCAGAATCTCCCACTGCTTCATGCTAGTTGTCTCAACGTGGGTGGTTCAACAGAGCTGGATATGGGGGGTGGGGTGGGGGGTTGGATTGGGTAGTTAGCCACCTCCTTTGCAGAGAAGCCAAAAATATAACAAACTGAAAATGATTGTAAATATTTTGGCAGAAATATAGAGAAACATTCTGGACAGATACCTGTACCTCATTTCAATTTAAAGTAATTTTATTCTAGCTAAAGTAGTGATAAAAATATGTTATACTCTAACAGTTACACCAGTGAGTAAGAGTAATGAGAACCCACGTGCATTCCCCATTAATTCTGCAACCCCAAGGTAACAGCCTGCTCCCTCCTTGAAAAATCCTTTATGTGCACCTAAGCTAAAATGAAGCTATATCAAATATAATTATATGTTAACTTGCATTAACTACAAATTAAATTATGCAGTGTTTTTTCTTTCTTTTCCATTTTCCATTCAAAAGTACATGCAACTTTAAAAAAAAAATCACGATTTGGAGATGCCATTTGGTTTTAAGAATTTCACATGTTGCTGTTTTTTGGTTTTATTTTACTTAAATTATTTTACATTTTTCAACCCTATGTATATTACATAGCTCATTTAATCTAAGTGTGCAGTTCCTGTTTGGGTCCTCCCTCAGTATCTTTTTCAGTATCTTTAGTACTGCAGTTTAATTTTTGGGGAATACCTCAAGTACTGGTAAGCATATTATGCCCTGGTCTAGAAACCTGGCTCAAACTGGTGGAATTAGGAAGTGCATATTTTGGATGAAAAGATCTCTGAAACATTGAATTTGAGTATGGGTGCCTCATTTGATTCACAAGAAAGGTCCTTCTGGATCAGACAGTGTAAATGCAGTCTGTAGTCTGTTGTTTACACTGAATGCTTCAAAGATAAAATAGTGGTGTCAAGTTTGAAATATCTGAGAAATAATTTTATGGTGACAGAACTGCACCTGTATCGAAAATCGGTATTTGAGGATTTACTTCATAAAAAATCTACTGAAAATGTAATTTATATAAATCTACTAAAAATCTAATTTAAACAACTTTTCTGAAGGATTAAATGATAAAATTGATATTATTAAGAATTAAAAAAATATATATTTATCTTTGTTAAAAATACCAGAGTATAATAATTGTTAATCTAAACAATTTATAACCATATTCCTATTCATATGTGCTTAATCCTGTCACTATATGTAAATATCTAAAAATTATGATAAATCTTTAGTTAGATATTTTAATAAAATCTTATAAATGAATAAAATGAATAAATGCGTAAACCAGAACTTGTTGAAATGTACTGGTATACTGTTTTTTGTAGGTTTCAATTTATATCAATAATTTGTTTAAATTCATTGGTAGTAATTGCTAGTATAATAAGTTTAAAACTATAAACATTTTATAAACATTTAAAAGGATTGTCCTTTTGTTCCTTTTGTTTACAAAAGGATTATTTGTCTTATTTATACAGGAAGGGCTTACTAAATTAATTAAAAAGATAAAATAAGTGGCCAATGAATTAATTTATAGTAAACACAGTATAATAAAACAGTTACATGTATTAGTTTTTCAAAAAAAAATTAGTTTACTTGAGTAAGTATTAATTAAATATAAATTAACTGCATGATTGTTTGCTTTACTTAAGAGATAGAATTACAAATTTGCACAATAGAAATATTAAACATTAATAATATTAGATAAGTGTTAAATAAACTATGACTAAATTTATATTTATGAAGTTTGATCAGTGTATTTCAAAATCATGGATGCCATTTGAAGGCTTCACTTTAAATTCAATTTTGACATGTTTGACATATGTCTTGATGTTCAGTTGCTTCAGATGTAACTTGGATTATTTTTATGTATTAACTGGCAACAGTTACACAAATATATTGGACAGGTATTTTCTTTGACATTGCTAACAAGCTGCTGTAACAGTCATGTCAAAGTATGTTACTTTGGGAGCTTTACAATTTGTATTTTTTTAAAGTAACATTGAGCATTGTACATGCCTTAGGGGGGTGAGTTTAGCATACAGGGTGTAACAATTTCAACTATTTTTGATGCTGTCAGGGTGAATCATCCTGAGGATGGATAAATAGTTGAAGAAGTTGTGTTTAAATAGATTATACTTTTTTGTCTTTCTGCTTTTTTTACATAATTTTATGCTCTATAATAAATCGCAGCATAAAAACTAAAGGGAAGAAATCATTTAATACGTATAAGTTGAAAAAAAAATTGAACAAAAATTTTACCAACAAATGTTGATCTGGTAAGTTTGCAGTCAGGGTAAGTAGGGTAACAGATGTTCCAGACTGATGCTTTATCAGAGTGATCTTACTCTTGATATTCAATGGCCTTTAAATGATCATGGGTACCAATTTGGAATATTAAATGATAGAAATAGAACCCATGATCCTCCCCTATTTAGCCGGATGCTGTAAACACAGAGCTACTGTAGACTCTATGGTGAGCTAGGGTGAGTTGACAAAGTTTGGCTTGCTCACCATAGTCTCTTGTAGCTTAGTGGCTAGAGCATCTGTCTAGATCAGGGAAGGTTGTGGGTTCTGGAATTTGGATTTTTTTTCAAGTGTCTATCATTTATTAGTATCACCCAACTATTAGACTAATGCAAATCCTGCATTTTGATTGGCTACGCTACTAGAGGACTATTAGCAATAGTCACCGAGTAGCGAAATTCTTTTGTTTTATTCCCAAATATATCTTTCTTCAACTTGCATTTGCTAACTTTATTATTGCTTTTGTCTGTCCGACTAGTTCGGTGATACTAAAAGAATTAGATCCTTTGCCCTCAAGGGCCACGAGTCAATAGCCCATTCGGCTTCGCCTTATGGGCTATTGACCCGTAGTCCTTGCGGGCTGCGGGTCTAATTGTTAAATATTCCGTTCATTAGAAATATTGTGAGTACTGACCTTGCTTAGCATCTTTTAGTCTTCAGTTAATGATTGGAGTAGAGTAGTTTCTGCAAGAAGGCAATTGAATCAAGCGCTTAACAGCAGTACATGTAATTAGTTGACACTAATATGCAACTGATTGTTTTCCAGGTTTCATGGGTGTGTATTGTGTGCCAAAAGAAACAAGAAATGCTCACTAAGACTGGTAACTGGTTTGGATCAATAGCTGCTAGTGAAAAAAAGCCGAACAATGAATCTGACTTAAAATTAGGAAGTGACTTTAAGGCAATCCCAACAGAAGAGGACAAACGAGCTATGAGGCGCCAAGGTTCCTTGCAAAGATCTGATTCTGGTAGAGGGAGCTCAAGGAGAGCAAAGGGGAGATCTGATAAAGACTCTGAACGGAACCGCTTTCGTAGGCCATCAGTATCTGACGAGGAGGTTGATTCTCTTCATGAGACACCTCCTGGGAGTCCTACATACTTAAGTGACGATGAGTTGTATAGACAAGATGAAAATAAAGTGAGACGGAAAGTTGTAAAATTCAAGGGACACGATGAGTTAGATCATGCTCCCCCAGGTCGTCTTCCTGGAACGATGCCAAACATGAATAAACCTGGTCCTCTCAACCAAGGACCAGGAAGAGGAGTTGTAGCACCTGGTCAGGTTCCAAAGGTAAGACCAGGACAACCTCAGCTCCAGGGACAAAGTACTCGGCCAGGCAGTGCACCTGGGGCATCTCAAGGAAGGGGAATGCATGGTCCAGGGTCTCAGCCAGGAATGCGCCCACACTTTGCTCCTCAGCAGCAGGGCTCAAGTTTTACTCCAGTTGGACACCCAGGAACTCCTCCGTCCACTCGTGGGTCATTACCTGCACCACAACAACAAGGGCCCAGAGGAACTATTGCTCCAAACCAACCCAGACCTGGTTTTGGGGTAAGGGGTCCTCCAGGGCAGCAACAGCCACGATTTCAGGGACCTTCACAACAAAATGCAATGGGATATGGAAGAGGTACACCCCCTGGTCAGATAGATGCAAAGTCTGGTTATGGTAGAGGAGGACTACCTGTTTCCCATCCTGGTAACCAGCAGGTTCCTAGACCAGGGGGGCCAACAACTGCACCTCCATCAATGGACAACAGGCCAAGGCAACCTGGAAGTTTTCCTCCAAATCATGTTGGTTCTCCTCAACTGGGACTGGGTAGCCCACGACCTGGTGACCGTATTGGTCCTCAGCAAAGTCCAAGAACAGGTCCACCATCAGGAATGATGCAGGTGGGTCCGAGGTTTGCTGGACAACCCCGAACAGGCTTGCCGTTAGACCAACAAGGAGGCCAGCTTCAGCATCCAGGCCAGTTAGGTTCACCAAGGCAAAACCAAGTTCCAGATCAACCACTGGGACAGTCAGGGTCTCCTAGACAAGGACTTCCTGGAGACCAACAACCTAGGAGTCAAATCGGAGCACCCCGTGTAGGTCCTTCAGTTGACCAAGTAAGGACTCCAATGGGGTCACCAAGGTTAGGTTCCCCAAGGAACCAGATAGGAGCACCTCACCAGAGTCCATTTTCAGATCAAGTGAGGGGACAAATCGGGCCAGCTTCACAAGATCCAAGAGTGGACCAAGGAAAAGCACCATATGGTACACAACAACAGGGCCGTCCTTTAGACCAATCAAGAGGACAATTTGGTCCTTCAAGGCAGTCACCTATGATGGATCAAGCAAGTACTCGAGTTGGTTCTGCTGATAAAGGGTCATTGTTAGATCAGTCTGGAAGGCAGCAGTTGCCAGACACCAGAAATGGATACAGTCAAGAGGCTCATGGAACAGGCCTTGGTAGGTCTCCAGAACATAATTCTCCTGGCACACAACAGCGGGCTGATGGCAGAAATGGCCAAATGCCTGATGCTCCAATGATGATGAATGGAAGGATGGGCCCATCATTTTCCAGCAGACAAGAGAGACTTGAGCAAAGATCGGCAGGCGATAGTGATCAGCATATCCTGATGGGGCAGTCACAGAGGCCACTGGACAGGCCAGGATTCCAAGGAGGCCAGTCTAGGTCTTACAATGATGATAATGGTGATAGAAGAAGCCCTCCCATGAGAATCTCCCTTGAAGAAGCTCAAGACAAGGTAGGTGACTTTCAAATCTTGATTTAAGTTAATTAACAATATAGTATTTTGTTACAATTCCTTTATGGTGGGACGATTTGTCCTCAAATTAGGAAGATTGGATCCATGGCAATTCTTGCCAAATTTTTCATGCCCAGTTGGGTTTATTTAATTGGTGATGTTGCTGCAGGTTACTGTGAATCTTTGTTGTACTTTTAAAGGTTTACAGCTGAAGGAAACCTAAAATTTTATTTCAAGATTTTACAAGTGGTTTGCGTTAGGTTTGATACTGCGCAACAGTACCTTACGTTTGATACTGCACAACGTTACCTTAGGTTTGATACTGCGCGAAGTTACCTTAGGTTTGATACTGCGTAATGTTACCTTGCGTTTGATACTGTGCAAAGCATACCAGGGGGAATCCATATGTAAGCCAATTTTTTACATATTTCTTTACAAGTTTTAACATTGACGTTTTACTCTTGCAAGTTTTGGACCAAAACAGTTTGATTAATACCCCTAGGATTTTTACATTGTGGCTGGTATTTTAAGTGCTATTATATTTCATTTCCTTTTTAAGTGGTTATTGATTTCGAAAAATGCTTAGTTGACTCGTAATAACTAAAATAGCTTTGCAAGAAAAATGGTTTATAGGTAAACTTGTTAGCGTTCATGAGACTAAACGAAATATGGAATCTGTGTAGTCAGCTTTCAGATAGTAGCAATGATGTTTTTTTTATTGACAAGCAAATAATTCTGCTTTCCTACGCATTATCACGATTTTCATGTGGCAAAAATTTGGAAATGTACACTCTAGGTTTAAATTTTTTCTTTACTCCTATAATAGCAAATTGTTGTTTCAATTGTGCAGAATTGTACGCTTTGGCTAAGAAGTCATGATTATCTTCTTGAACAGTATGCAAGCTAATGATGTTTTTGTAATTTGTATTTCATCAAAATGTAGTATACAGAATCATGCATATTTATTTCTTTTTCTGAAATTAAAGAGAAAATTGATGTCTTGTCAGAATTGTTTTATAAAAGACAAAATTAGAACTTTTGACAACATATTGTTTTATTTTGTGAAGAGTGTGTCAAATTTCCTACATCGAGAATATTGTTTTGGGAGAGTTGTGTTTTTCAAAGAAACCAATTCCTCCCAATTCCTCATAGTGTTATTGTGATCGTTTGTTTTTCAATTTGGCTCATAAATTGCTTAGAAAGTTTGACTAAATTAAATCACGTTTTGGTAATGAATATTTCATCTGTTGTGGGATTCTTATGTGATCATTTCGGCAGATGATGATAAAAGTGTCTCAACATGCAATTAAGTTGTTCTACAGAATTAAAATTCAAACTCGAACAGCATGAATTATTTACGACCTTCACAAGAACTACCTTCAGTTGGATGGCTGTGATTCTACTGTTTATTGGGGTTAATTTCATCTTTTTCGGGGATGTTTCTGGTAGGAATGTTATAACCTTTGGTTCATTCGCTATAATTGGTGTTGTCTGTAATTCTATGCACAGCTGTTTGGATTAGTTTCTTGTTCGAGGCAGATCTTGTTGTATCTTTGATGTGGTGACTTTATTTTCTCCCCTGTAGAGTAACTTGTTCTTTAAGGATGAACCTCCATCCATGCAGGACCGAGGGTCTTTGGGTGACAGATTTGTTAGCGCTCTGTCCATCAAGAAGACTACCTCTCCTGCCTCATCTTCCACCACTCCTTCGACTTCCTCTGTGACGGGTCCTACTGTCACTTCTAGCTCTGCCAACTCTGTGAGAAAATCTGCAATAATTCCTGCTGTTGAATCTAACACGGAGCCCTCACAGGTTTGGTGTTGACCTATTTGCTACTAGCAATGTAAAAATTGCTAAAGTTATCTTGCTACGCATGAAATCTTTTAGAATGTTATGCTGATTGCTGATCTCGAAAACTCATTATCATTTTTTTTTCATGTACGTGTAGTAATTTGTGACATTCCTGCATTTCAAAGCCATTTATTCTATTGGTTGTTTGGGTGTAATTTTTTCAAGTGTATTTAAGTGGCTTTTAGTCTGTGTAAATGTAGAATTCGTTTTAGATTGTACGTTTGTGTATTGTTTGTGTTGTATCGTAACAACGTAGAGGTGGCTGGAGAGCCCTGGTAGAGGCCTTGCGCTCAGCTACGATGTGAAGATGGCATAGCAAGTGGTCGTTACAACATGGAATGTTTTCTCTGATCTCTATCTCGAATGTCAAATTAATTGTCATATTGACAAGTATTTCACCTCTTCTTAAAAGCTGTTGTTTTCAGTGCTTTTTAATGGGATTCGAAAATACGATCACTTAATTCATTCCATTGATATATGACACTGTATACTTTATGAGTGCTAGTTGTAATAATTCAATTCAGCTCTGTAGCACTTATCTGATCTCAAGCCATCTGATCTCAAGCCTTCTTTGTCTTTGTTCTGGTTGTACGGTAATATTTGAGAACTACTATCTTAAAAATACTCACAAACGCTAATTCATTATTTCTGTCCTTATATACAAACAATCTACAAACTTGCTGAAGTTTATCAGTAATTCTCAGTGCTCTATCATCACGGCTTCCACTGTGAGGAAAAAATCAGGCTTTCTTTTGCTTTTATGTACAAAGTTTATAAATGAAGTCACTTGAGGAAAACATGTTCTCTTTCTATTGGTTCAGTCAAAAACAGGGACAGGATTTTTTCAGACTTCACGCTTTGTAAACAATGTTTTAGAACACAGCACTGTTCTGTTGCAAGATATTCGAAGTGACTAAATGATTTATGAGACATCCTTCAAATACCAGAGCTTTTAAAAGAATACGCTTCCTTGCTATAGTCGGTGCATGAAAAGAAATTTTCTGATGAGTCTTGAGGTTGTGGAACATGCACGTCCTTTCCAAATATTTTTCAACTTATTCGATTCTCTTTGTTGACCTATTACGCGATTTAGTGTTAAGGTCGTAATGTTGATGTTGGTGATATCATTGACCGGCACACCAGGATATTTGACCTTGTATACAAGTGTTTGATTGCTTCTCAAGTCTTGCCTTCAATATTAGTTGTCTATTCTTTGCGAAAGAAGCTCTCTGTTTTCAGTTCGTCAGACACGAGAGAGTCCATTGTCTCGCTGTTTCATATCAGGGGGGATTAGAATTAAAAGTCCTTTTGAGTAAACTGATCCAGTGTACAGCCATTTTATTGTTTCATGTTGTCTCTGATCCATGTTTTGCCAGAGAGACCGTTTAATTGTTGATATTTAGAGACATAAGCCTTTAATATGACTTCAAATGACATGAAGTTCAGTTATTGGTAAGTGAATGTTTACATAGTTTGTGCAATTCATTTCACCGTTTTTCAGGTCCAGAGCAGATACTTGCCAACCAGAGCGCTTGTCAATCGAGTGTCGAAAGTATTTGCATTTGCTTTGGCTTAGCTTTACTACGCTTTGTGATTGGTTTAATAATCTCGTACCGCTCTGTCATCCAATGAGAAAGTAAGACCAAAACCATGTGTGACTCGCTCGTGCATTTTTCCCGCGCTTTTTTCCGTTAACCTGTATTTTAGTCTTGATTGGTTCATCGGATTGTCTGCGTTCTTTGTGATTGTTCCTTTCTCTAACTTACCTTACAAACCTACAGACTATTTTACAAGTCTACTCAGCAAACTGAGCAATTTTATTGTATTATTTTCAGACCTTTGTCAAGTGGTCCTCACCAGACGAGGACAACAAATGCTTAGGAGAAGTGCTTCTCACAATAGATCCCAAATGCAGAGGTTCATCAACTGGTAAAAAGAAGTTTATTTTTCATACTTTTTCATTGTGATAAATTAAGATATCTCGCTGTGGGCTGGTCAGTCCATACTACACTACTTACTCGTCAGGTTGATCAAACTTAGAGGGGCGACATGACAGTTTCCGCATCTTGAAAAGTAGTAGCCTCAATGTTTCAAGTTCATCGTTTGTAATCCGTGTTAATCTTCTCCATCCTTAACCATCTTAATTCCTTTATGGATGATTATGAACTGCTCCTTTCTTTCCTTCAATTTAAAGGCAATTCGTGGCCAAAATAACTCAACATACTGAGATTTAGCTCCCTCAAAGACATAATGAAAATACTTAACATGAAGAGTTTCTTTTATCGCAGATCCTTACGCAGCCTATGGTCTGAAGGTGGTAGGTGGAAAAATGGCCGATGATGGTAAACTAGGAGCTTTCATCACTGAAATTAGAAAGGGTGGCCCGGCGGACAGACAAGCACAGCTTCAAATAGGTATTTACTGGATTACACTTTGTGCAGCGCGAAAACAATCTTTATGTCATATACCCCAGTGTTCTTTTTTTCTGGAAAATACACCACTCGTTAAATTCATGCGAAACTATATCCGAGATTGGAGTGGCATATTTTCTACATCACTAGCGAGGATATTGATGACGTCATTTCCCGCTTTTTGGCGGCTTGTTAAAAACAACATTTTACCCACTTGCTGCGCTCGTTCGTAAAATATGCTTGTTATGCAACGCTTTCGAGTGGTATGCCGTGAAATATCACTCGTATCACAGTAGTTTTCTCGGTATACACTCGGTATACACTCGGTATACCGAGGTATACCGAGGTATACCGAGAAGTAGAGAGATGCGTTGCATAAGTATTTTACACCGTGCTATAGAAAATACAGTGGCCAACACAATCCCTGCGACAATCGTGCGGCGCATGATGGGAAGTGTAATACCATTGTTTAACCACTGGAAAATAAAGTTCATATCTTAGCGCTGTCATGTAAATTCCTTTATGCAACCTTGTTCCTCTAACAGCGGTTGGGATTCTTAATAGTTTATGTTCTATTTGAAATATTCGTTTGTTCATTTATTTACAGTTTTCCTAATTCACAACAGGGTTTAACACTTAAATAAAGTCAATTGAATACAATTGAAAATGATTTTTGTTCATACAGTGTATGATCACAGCACAAAACCTATTAGAACTAAGGTATTCATTGACTCTTTTCCTTTGCCCATGCATCACAAAACAATATTTAACCCGTCATTTGCTGTATTACGTGTAAGTTGTCATGTCATGTCATGTATTTTTCTCAGGTGATGAAATTCAGGACTGGAATGAACAGTCACTCGTCGACTGCACATTTGAAGAAGTGATGGAGAGCATCAACTCATCAATGGAAGACAATCAAGATAGTAATGAGCTCCATCTCATTGTGTGCAGAGATAAGTAAGTGTGACGTGGTTTATTTCATCATTCATGTCCTCGTCTTGTTGGCCTGTTTTGCCTAAATACCATGTCCGCTTGTGCATTCAAATATGGTTTGAAAAAAAGTTTGGGTTTGACGCTGTAACTTGTTTATAAAAGAAGGATAATACGAGTAATTCATTCCTGTTTTCAGGAGTAAATTTCCAGCAAAGACCACCCAGTCACCGGTTAAATCACCACGCGGACAGGAAGCCAAGAGAGAGTCTCCTAAACATGTCCCCACGAGAGAGTCCCCTGTGAAAAGGGACCGCATGTCACCCTCCACTGCGCCTATTTCACATCAACAAGACAAGAGACCTCAAGACAGGAGGGACGAAGTCACAGCTACGCCAACACAGAGAGACAGTGTCACAGCAACTCCAACACAGAGGGAAAATGGCCCAATGATGAGTGGAAGAAATCAGCCTTCATCGTATGAACCGACAGGTTAGTTGCTAAAAGCAAAACTGAAGAATGCAATCCAGTTCCTTCTTGGGCATTGTGGTCATTGCAAAGTCAAAACATTATTGGTAGAGCACATGCTTTGAAATTTTTATAACACTGCTTATAAAAGATGGCAGATTTTGTCTTCATTGTATCTTCGGATAAGGAGTTGCTAGATTATTTTTGTTTTGTACGTTTTATAAACAGACGATGACTTTTTCTTCGGTGGGGGTCCATTATCAGACGACAAACCTGGTAAATCTTCCAAGCAAATCAGTACAGGACCAGGACAAGGAAAAGCATCAAGAGTTACTGGTCGAATACAGGTAACTTGCATTAGATTACTTTACATGTGACAAGTTCTTGACATTCCGAGTATTTGCAAGTCACTCTCGTGATTTACTATGCCATGTAGCGGTCGTTCGTTATATCTTGCTGTTAAAAGTGAGATAACCAGTTGTCTTTTTAAAGCGACGAAGGCCGAAGTTGTTCTGTCGAGACGTCTTTCTATAATGTGCTACAATAAACGTCGTTTTATCGTTTCAATAGGGTCATTATCAAACACAACTTTGAATGTATATTGCTGATGTCCATCTGTCCACTCATTTAAAAGTAAAGCATGCCTGCTTGCTCTTAAGCTTGTGTAGCCGATGTATGGACATAAAACTACCCTAATACTGAATCGTTTTTATTCATAGTTGAAGCTGTTTTATGACGAAGATGCTTCTAACCTTAATGTGACAGTTGTTGGAGCTGAAAGCTTGGCACCTAAGGAGACCACAACACCACCCAACCCTTACGTCAGGATTTACTTTCTCCCCGACAAAAGGTACGCTTTCTTTTTTAGCGTTTTAAAACAAATTGTGCAATGATCTCGAATAAAACCAAACCAAACCAAAATTAATCCTGTTTTCTTATACTTAAGTATCGTTACCTGTTTTCCCGGGCTTCATATCGTCTTTTGAATCTCCAGTTGCCTGTTAGTGCCCTCTTGGCGCCGTTTTTTTTTTCCCGCGCTTG
>OMLO01003484.1_pt1 | contig 12990 bp, 15 predicted proteins | sample 1674811 | NCBI WGS metagenome assembly OMLO01 (sample SAMN06265003, study PRJEB25207) | coral metagenome | isolation source: Coral host | place: Mexico:La Bocana,Puerto Morelos, Mexico | collected 2008-11-13
GTGCTCGGGCACAGATACCAGCATGCTGGTTCACCGAGAATGCACATACCCAGTAAGGGACATCCAACTGATGATGTCGTTCCAACATCTGGTAAACTGTCCCATAATCCTTGTTCTTCAAAAGGCTAACCACCGAATCATAGGTTTCAAGTTCTTGTGCATCAGCAAAAATGGCTCCGATCAAATGTGCAAATTTGTTGCTCCAGTTGTGCGTCACCATCTTAAAGGCCAACATAGGTCTTCCCGAGTTGATGGAAGTTGCATAGGCATAACCTTTCGTTTCAGTCGTCTCAGGGTCGAAATAGGTTCGTGAAGCAATTTCAAAGGGCTGGGATGGCACCATCTGCACCACAGAGCACTTGTGGCATTCATGCATGCCACGGTGAAAAGAACCTCCCAAGTCTCGGAAAGGATGGGGTAAGAATTCTCAAAGTCAAGACTTCAACTTCAAGCGAGGTAAAATTATCAAGGAAACGAAACTAGTAAGATAGACTGATGCATCATGGAAAAAAGGCACGGATCTTGGTATTTTTTTTCTAGTTCAAAGTAGCATTTTAATCCGCATTCTGAATCATGAAATGACTTTGTAGGCCATGGGCCAATCTTCGAGGGACATGCAACCGCACCGCAGAGGAATGAGAGCAATTGCCATGGGTCCCAGGGACCCTTCTTGTTTGCCGAAGGGGCGATGTTGAGTGGCGAAAATACATAACGATATTTTGCACACAAAATTTCAACATGCTAGGATGTCCAAGAAAGCTAGTAAATGGTTCGTAATTAGGCTTCAACCCACTTATGAATCGGGGGAATTGGGGTCATGACGGTTATAACTTCGTTACTAACCACGGATCCTGACTTCCAACGAAACATCCTAACGTTCGATTTTACGAGGAAGATTTGGAGCCTTAACCATTTCCACTTTTAGGCGAATCAAAATGACCCAACGGAAGTGTTTTTCCATTGGCGCTCATTGTACCCTTTTAACGTCCACTGTGAAACCCATGCGCAAGTGGTCACATGATCACAGTGGCAGGCGCGGTATTGCTTAGGTATATACAGAATGAGTCAGACATTCTTGACTTGGAATGGAAATGGCCAAAGTTTGGAGCCTCCAATTTTGAGATACACCATGGATTTCAATTCCAATCCTCGAAATTGAAAGATTCTTTGCCTAATGCTGGGGGGTGTTCATTGGCATTTGTGCTTGGAGCAGTAGTTTTTTTTGCCCAGCAAGATTCTGCTGCCATTTTGTCACCGAAACCTAGAACTGGTACTGCTTTGTTCACAAATACTCTTGCTTTTCTGTGTAAGGCCAAAAAGACTGACGGGTGGATTTACTTTCCAGGGTTGGTCCTACGTGGAATGCTTTGACTTCCTTTACTCATGAATTGTCAACGAAAAAATGCAGTTTCCCTCAATACAAATCCATGTCTTGGATGGTCTTGGCAAACATGTTTGCTCGCCTCCAGATGCACTTGCTTCACTGGGTTCACTTGAGGATGAAAGCTCATGTATGTGCTCCTCCTGCTCCTCATGCAACTGCTCATGGATGTCCTCCAATTGGATGCAAACATGGATGGAAGCCTGCCCCAACTGGATGTCTCCTTCAAAACCGCTCTGGCCAAAGTCCGAATGGGGCAAAATCGCCTCACACACGGTCTGATCTTCATCTTCATCTTTCAGGCTGAAGTGGATGGATTCTTGGTAGATATGGTGAAAGTGAAAATGCCCTTCCCACGGCTGTTCCAACCATTGAAGTCTTCCTCCACCTTTCCAAGGCTTCGGCCGAAATTGAGCATTCACCGCATGCACCTCACAGGTGATGGCGGCGATTTTGTTGACTTCTTTGGGATGCATCAAACCATGGCATCCAACGATGACCTTCAAGTTCATGCAACTTTTGAGTTGCAAGGAATTGGGGATGATGACCTGACGTACCACATCATGGGTGGTCGAGGTCTCAGGATCAAATTGTGGCATGTCTAGCTCCACATCCACATAAAAATCCAACAATTGTCGAATTGTGATTCCACGATGGGCCAATTCCTCTACCTTTTTGTCCCACTGGGTCGATTGGTCGGGCTCCGACTCGCCGCCGTGACCCGTTGGAACTGCTAGTTCCATGCCCAACTTCCGTGGCGGCTCCGCCAAGAGTTCGGGGTGTGCCCAGGAGACGACTTCGCTGGCCAGGCCCGACAAAAGGCACGCCAGCAAGGGGACCACCAAGCACTTGCGCAGCAAGACCACGGCAAAGGACAACAGCCATTTCCACTCGTCAACTTCCTCGGACGGATTGGGGTTTTTGGTGCTTTCGATGTTCCGAAACTATCCGAGCAACCAAAGATAGAAGATCTTCGCCCCTTTGGAAAGAAAAAGATGAAAGTTTTTCAAAAAAATGGTACATCAAGAAATCACCTACCACGCTTCACTCAGATTGGCCAAAAAGGCGAAAATCACCAGCAGTTGGAGGCTGGTCAAAGATAGACCCAAGAACCAAAATTCCACATCCCACATCTGGCGTTTTCGTAGCTGTCTGTTGTGGCCATCTGTGGCATCTTCTTGTTGAAAATCTCGCCAGGCCAAATACACCATGAAACTCCGGGGGATGAAATTCAAGACAATGGAGAACCTGTTGAGGAGACCAAAGCATCAAAATAGGCTCAAAAGGCCTTTTGGAGCGAAAAGCTAATTTTAATGGTCAGGCCTGTGCCCAAAATAATGTTGGTGGCAAATGTAAGGGAGTTGGCTATCCAAATTCACTTTCTTGGTATCTGTTTTTTAACATTGAGCCAAAATTTAAAATTACAGCATCTCTGATTTGTCTTATCCTTTTAAAGTTTCCATCACCAGGGCACAGGGCAACAAAGGTGTACCACCAAATGGTGCCTTGCTGCACCGGACATTCCTCAGGGCTCCGTGCCGCAACAGCAGAGCCATCAACAGAGAAGAATAAAGCAACGAAGGCCATGGAACCTAAAATGCAATCCTGGCGACGGTCCGGAGCTTGGATTCTGGACGAGTCGAGGGAGAGCGGAGAAAAAAAAAATCCAGAAAGATGGAATTGTTGGTGGGAAAAATGGTGCCACCAACTTTGCTTGTAACTTAAAGCACCTCCCAACATACGGAGGTGCACTGTCTTTTAATCACCTAGAAATGGGCCTTAAACCATGTGCCCCGAATTTGGCCCCCGGTCCATGAAAATCTTTGCTCTCTTGGCGGCCGTCACATGTAAATCACAATGCAAGAGTTCGTAGGCCGGATGAGTGGCCAGAAACGTGGAACAAAGCCGTTGTAAGCGTGAAGAATGCACTTGGACAAAGGCTGCTGATAGCCCAGCTGGCTCTTGCAACTGCCTCGGCACTCCGTACTACTCAAAAAGATCCTCAGAAATTTTCTGGAAAGCACCAAAAACACATCGGAATTTGATTTCCTCAAACAAACATATCAAAGAACTTCAACATGCCCCCGATTCCAATGTCCAAAAAAATCCACCGAAAACGTCAATCCAACGAAACACAAACGCTGAGTTGCAACACCCTGGACTTCAGCAAAGGCGATTTTTGAACCGCCAAACTGCCTTGGACCCAACCGTTTTTGCCCCAAATATGCATTTCCAAAGATCGCATTGTCAAGCCTTGATCTAAGGCAACCTGAGGTGGATCCAAGTTCCAGGAAGGCGTTGCAACAAAATGATTTTCCGGTTGAAGGTTGGTTCAAAGATAGACTCGAAATCGGGAAAATATGTATGATCTATGGAAAATCTAGTTGGTTGCATGATGATCTTCCGAATATATCACCCTCCTTCCGCTGGAAAATTCGGGCGGACTAAGCACCCGAAATTTGGGTTTTCAGTCACTTGAAGCTCAAGTGAATCTCGCGAGATTCGGATCACCTAACTTCCAAAAACCCTCCCCAGCTCCGAAAAAACATTTCTCGGAATGATTGAAAAGCCACATGTCGAAGAGTATTGCGGCAGATGCAATCCTCCTGTATAGCCTCACTTGACCAACAATCCAGGAGAAAGACCACTTAAACTTAAACTCTTAACTCTTCATCTTTTTCTTGGAAATCTACTTCAGAAAGCAAAAAAGGTATGATTCCCGCTGCTGTCTTCACATAAACAAAGTTGCACTTGACCACCCTGGATGCATCATCTTGTGCATCTTCTCTTGCATTCGGGCCAATTCCTCTTCGGAAACCACACGGGAAGCCATGTGGGCCTAGGTGGACTCCGAGGCCCCAAAGATTTTCGACTGCAAAGCTCTTTCTCAAAAAACGATTTTGGAGAGAGTACGTACCCTGGATTTTAGAACGCTGTGATTTTTTGAACAGAAAGAGAAGGACCAACGTTTAACCAAAACAACTTTCAAAGTTTGATTTTTTGATATTTTTTGGTTTTCCCAAGTCACCAGGCTTGCTCCACGCTCGACCGGAGAAGTGTTGCTTGGTGCCTTGCGACCCTTCCGCCATGATAGGGCACGTAGTGCACGAGACCACCGCGTCACTGTGCAGCATGGATTGGTGACAGGAGGCACCGAGGTCAAGAAATACTCATCTCGCCACAGACCCGAGCTTCGAACGCGGCGGTCCAAAGAAAAACCCCAGAAGATGAGGAAGAAGAGCAGGAAGATGGTAGGCCAAAGACATAAAGCCTCACTCTGTTTTGTCCAACAAAACTGTTCGCAAAAATCACTTTGTTTAGAGAAATTGCACCTCTTTGAGGTATACCTGGTGTTTTTTGTAGCCCTGGCCCAAAACCCTGACAGCTGGGAAGTGTCGCTAGCTGATATTTGGGTGACTGTTCTGCAATGGTTTCCTCCCAATGGGATGCATCGCACATGGATGCTGAATTGTTTGAACCCAAATGGTCCCAAGAATCGATTGGCATCACCTACGATGTAGTGGTGCAAGAACATTGCTTTGGGTATGACGTGCCCCTTGCCACGTTAGTTCCCTCAGGAAGACATTGTCAGATTTCAGGTCAGTTGTCAGATGTGCCTGGGCCTGGAAGGTTCACTCTGTTCGGTGTGACTGCTGCGTCGACTCTGTCCCTGCTTTGGTGGAAATCTGTGCTGGCCTTGGTGGTTCTTCCTTGGGTCTTGAATTTGCTGGCTTCAAGCTTCAAGCTGCAGTTGAGTGGATGCCTCGCCTTGCTCACCTCCATCAATCCATCCATCCTGGTGTTCCTGCGTTCGTGGCGGAATTGGGCAGTCATCTACCCTCAACCTTATGGCAGGTGTCTCGTGTCAACCTTATAGTCGGCTGGACATCAAGGTGGTAGCTCAGACTCGAGATCCAACACTGTGCCGGCCTCTTGCACACTGGCCCATCTTTTCAGGCGCCAATTCTCACCGTTGAGTGCGTCGTACCAGCCAAATCGAATTTGTTCGTTCGGCAGCACCTTGATGCACTCAAGCACCTTGGGTATCGTGTTTTGGAATGTGTCGTGCAGTTAAAGGAAGTTTGGGCAGCACATTGGCTTCGTTGGTGGGTGGTAGCCAGTCACCCTCTGCTCGCGATCTTGGACTTACCTGCATGACTTCCCTTCATGCCCCAACCTGGTGATTCCATGTCATGCCATATACATTCGTGACTGGCCATCGGAAGATATTGAAGACCTTGAATTGACACCTGTCAAATATCCTGAGTTTGTCCAGCATTCACACAACCTCCGTAAGTTTGGGATCAACCTTGATGCGAAACTCCCCACTGCACTCCATTCGTGGGGAAATCAGGTCGTTAGCTGTGCTTGTGGTTGCCGAGATCGCTTGAGTTCCTCCTTCTTAGCTGAAGGAGGCTTGTTTGCCCAGTTGGTGCCCATGAAGCCTGCGGCAGATGGAACCCCACGTTGGAGACACCTCCATCCAGCAGAGGTTGCCCTTCTCAATGGCATGCCACCAATGCGGGGGTGATCCAACCAACGACTCAATCTGTGTGGGATTGGCCGGTTGGCTTTCCCGTTGCAAGCAATGTGGATAGGCGGTAATGTAATGCAACAACTCCAAAAAGCTTTGGGTATCCAGACACCTGTTGATCCTGCGCAGTGCTTGCATCGACTTCAACAACTTGTCTTTCAACAGTGCCAAACTTTGTTTCCCAGCGTTCCACAGACGCCATCGTTGCAGACCTGTTACATTTTCTGGCAACAATCCACTTTGCCAGTTCAGATTCAAGTTGGCCCCTCTGTTACAGTTGGGTGCCTTCGTGCTGCCGAAGCTCGTTTGCAAAACACTGGTGGAACAACCTGGCAGTTGGTCGATAAGGTTACAGCAAAGCTTTTGACTGACACCTCCTACGTACGGGACGTCAAATTAACATTGATCCTGCCACGTCTGCGCCACAGGTGTACCCCAGGGAAGTGAAATGGAAATTGAGATTGAGATGCCTGGCTCTCCTGATGTTGTGCCTTGTAACCTTGCCAGTGAGTTTGCAGACTTGCCACCCATTGACATGAGTGTTGCAGAGTCGCAAGTTGCTTGTCCCGCCATCAAAGGACTCTCCTAGTGTAGCACCACAGGCACCGACTGACCGATGCTTTGATGCAATTGAGCCTTTGACTTTCTTCTTCTTTGCAGCCGCCGCTTGTTGCTGATCCCCTTCTGTGTGAGTCACTCCTGTCACAAACCATGCCTGCAGATGCTCGATCAAAGATTCTTTACAATCAGGCTACGGTGTGGGGTGATGGTGAAACTCGATGGCACTTGGGTCGATTCCAACAGCAATGTTCGTCTTTAGGACTCATCATACTTGATCCTCTTTTGGCCTTAGGTTGGCTTTCTCACTCTGATACAACAGCAGTTTTGTCTTGGTTGGCCAAAGCACCAGCGACTCAAACCATTGCAACCTGTTTGCTTCACCAAGGACATTGGACCCCTGTACTTTGGGTTGATAAAGTCAGTCATTTCGAAATTCACGTGTGGGATCATGAGTCGGTTGATTTACGTGTGTTCGACCCTTTGCACAAGCTGGTTTGTCATTGCATGAAACTTCCATCCTATGAATTGGCGACGACTTCCAGACCTTTTGCAGCGCAACAGTTGGTGGAGCAGCCGCCATTTCTTTCATTGGCTATATTACGCTGGACTTATCACCTTGCCTCGGAAAGAATCACACTTGCTCTCTTTTCACGATGACTGCCGACACCTGTTCGTTACTCACCTTCGCGCACAGCAAGTCGTTGCCGGACCATGGTGTTGGGGAGCAGGATCCTTTGATTTAACCAGTGCTTTGACCACCCTCCTCACGCAGCACGGTGTACCCTCCACTGCAGCAGATTCAAGAGCCAAACTGTTTCTGCAAAGCCTTTGACGAGTTGAAGTTGAACGAGCCATTCAAGGTAGTGCTCAGATCAACTCTTCAAAGGGAAGTGGCAAATCAAAACGTCGGTCAGGCAAGGGAGCTTCTGGAAAGGGAGTTGTCCGACCTGCTGATCTTGACCCAAGCAAGTTGGTGTTGGAGCCTGGTACTAATCAACCTCTTTTGCAGATCCCGCTGTCACAGGCGGGGCCTTTGTCCACTGGATTTGCTCTCGATTTTGAATGCCACTATATGGAACCTCAGACTTCGCTGCACTGGTCGTTCATTCGTTGCCAAGTGTGCTTTGAATCATGAACCTATGTTGCTCACTGGTTTCCTCGTCCAGCTCGGCAAAGAACCCGTGTTCCAACATCATGACTGCCCTTAAGCAGATTGACGTTGCCTGTGCTCGGATCACTGTGGATAAAGACCAATAAAATGGATGCTGGGAAGACTTTCAAACCAAGCCTGTCAGGGCATGCCTTCATTTCCTGAAGCCTCTCCAGACCTGCTCCTGGCATCCTGACGAGGATGATGTAAGTGATGCTGTTTTGGACGTGTTCGTAGAAAGTATTTCACCGAAGCTGGATGACCAACCAAGGGCGACACAGCAGACTACTTCGCTTTCAACCATCGTTACATCAAGAAACAGGAACGAGCACTGACTGTTGGATTTGAGCGGAGCTCATGGGATCTTCGTCGAACCAAAAACTGAAGACGCAGCACCACACGCTGATTTCCACGTGGTTTGGCTTCCACACCTCACTTACCAAGAAGTGAACCATCCCGCACTGTGTGAGGCTCTCAGCATTGGCATCGCACGAAATGGTGGTCGGTTTGGTGTGAAGGTCACAGCACCACATTTCCAGCAGGTGTTCCAGAGCCTGAAGCCTGATGCTTTGTTTTTGGCCCCGGGCCACGTGTAACCTGGCATTGTGGCCCTTGGCCATATGGAGTTGATCGTAAAGCATTGGCAACCGTTTTTCGTCAATGCAAATGGGATGCTCGTCCACTTCAACCTTTGCATAATGCAGTGTCAGGTGGCATGATGTGGGCAGTACAATCCATTACTGATCCACCACAGGTCGTTTATAGACGGTCGGTGATTCAAATGCTACCCTTCCTGCTGCAGCAGCCACTGATCCTTGGACTTTGTCAGACCCTGGCCAATCGGCCTTGCCTAGCGATGGTGGACATACAGGTATTCCCCAGGCCAAAGCCCAGTTGGAAGAGTTAGAACAAAGACTTTTCTCAGGAACATCGTTTGCAACAGTTGGAACAGATGTCCACCATGGTGAACCGCCAGCAGTCAATTGAACATGTGGCGCAGGAAACCCAAGCCCAGTGCATCAACTACAGGTTCAGATGACTGCCTAGATGGACTTGCAAGGACGTAGGATGCAGAGCATGTTTGATGATCAAATGAACAAGTTGGAGGCCATCCTGGCCAAGAAAGGTCGTTATGTGTGAAAAATTGGTAGTCAGAAGAGCTGTGGACCGAAGTCTCTTTTGATGCTTCACCGTCCAATTTTGTTTGTGGCATTCGCAAGTTTGTCAGTTTCCTCCTCCTCTTACTTGGAGGCTGTCAAGTGGTCTACTTGGGAAAAGTTATGTGTCATCCACCATCACAGCTGACGTGGTTGCACTTAGTGAAACTCGTCTCACCAAACTTTCTAAATCGTCGTTCTTTCACAGTTCGAAGTTTGCGGGAAAAGGCTTCACGCATTTCGTTGGAGGCACGCCCGTCGCACCTAGGAGCAGTGTTAGTGAAGCAGGGGCATGGGCAGGGGTTGGATTTGCATCTCGTTGTCCTTCTATAGAGCCTTGTCCGTTGCTTGGCCGCCAGATTTGTTTGAGACGTCCCATATCCAATTTTGCGCCTCATATCTTCCTTCCTTCTGGTTGACCGGTGCAGTTGTGCCCCGCAGGTGTGACCCACCCTCATGCGTTTGAGCAAACTCAAGCTATGCTGGACTTTGCATTTGACCATCTTGTGTTGAATTGCGTCGGCCCTCGTTTCTTGGGAGGGGATTGGAATTTCACTATCTCCCAACTCTCTGTCAGCGCTAAGCTGCAGCAAGCTGGATGGGTTGAAGTTCAAGACCTGTTTGAGACTCGTACTGGAATTCCTCCTCGCAACACGCGCAAAGCGATTTTCTCTGGCTCTCACCAGAATTGGCCAGATCGTTTTCGACGCTTGAGTTCCACGATGTCTTCGCTGACCATTGCTTCAAGACTCAAGCTACACTAGCAGATCGATGGATTTGGCCCAAACTTTGCCGTCAGGTTCCTGATATCTCTTGCCCGGTTGACTTCTCTGCTGGTGACCCCTCAGATCACTACCACCAACTTTGGCAACTTCGTAAAGCCCAGGCTGCTACTAACTTGCCTAATTGGAATTGTCAGGTGGAAGGTCGAGGGGCCATCCGAGCACCCATCCATAAGAAGGGGTGGCGCACTCCACTCAAGAAAGGGAGAAGTTGTGATGTTCAACAGCAATTCCATGGAATTTCGATCCAACATGCCAGATGGTTCAAACAACTTCGTCGGTTGCAATCCTTTTGCATTTGGGTTTCTTCCGTGGTTCAGAATCCTACCCATGGTGTCATGGTGTGGCAAAGCATTTTGCAGGCCGGGCCAATGGATTTAACCCTTCGTTTTCAGCTTGGTGGCCTGGACGTTTGTATCGGTGCCCTCACGATGTTCAGTCCATCCCACCGTCAGCTTCCATTGCCTTTAGCATCTACAATGCCTTCTTGGTTGAAGGTCGTACTGACCGTAATCCTAATCTGATCTTCAAAGACGTCGGCAAACCTTTTTGCACAACCTGTTCAAACCTTGCTTGCAACTAAGATGACTCGAGTTAGCCACGTTGACAAAGCGGGCAATGCCCTTGAGCTGGGCCCACCTTCTCATTTTGACTTAAGTAAGCTTGCTCTGGTTCGAGGACATACCTTTAGCCTTCGCCACGCCGAACCAGGCAAAATTTGGGTTGACCAGCCCCTAACCCCTTTGGCACAGGTTGGTGATGCGGTTGTCCGATGCCCGCGATCTTCGATGCCTTCCATGACCAATGGAGAAAACGATGGCGCCGTCACGACCAGATCCCTCATGGCCAGTGGAATGATCATATCATCTCGTTTGCAGCCAAAGTCAGCTACCCTGTTGGACCTGAACCGTTGCACATTGACATTGACCCCCTTCGTGCTGAGTGCCCTCGGAAAAAGGCTAAAGCCGCCACTGGCCTGGATGGTGCAAGTCGTCTGGACTTTGTCCAAGCTGGGCCCAACTTCCTCCAGAGTATCGTCAATCTATACTCTCGCGCTGGAGACGATGGATGTTGGCCAGTCCAAGTCATGGCTGGATCGGTATCTTCAGTAGCCAAAACCCCTACTACTTCGACCATCAATGAGTATAGGCCAATCACTATCCTTGGATTTGCTTATCGCAGCTGGGCCAGTTTGCATGCTCGTCACCTTTTCAATTTCGCTAGCACGTGGGTTGATGATGGAGTGTTTGGCAACTGAAAAGTTTTCAGGCAGCCCATGCCATTGTCCAATCCATAGCGTTGGCTTACACTTGTAACCAACCTCTCAGTGGCCTCACGGCAGACATTGAGAAAGCCTACAATTGCTTACCGCGGTGGCCGGTCCTGCGCGCAGCTCGTTTTGCAGGCACGCCTTCCTCAGTTCTTAATGGTTGGGCACCATCACCCAGATGTGCAGGCACTTTAAAGTTCGAGAAAGCTACTCCGCGGGATTCTAGACTTCCACAGGGCTAGCTGAAGGATGTGCTCTCCGTTGCTTTGGCATGCTTCTCCTTGACCACCTCTTTCACTGTCGGGTTGTCCCGCGCTCAGTCCTCTCCTTCCCTCGTCAGAGGTTTGAGCTACGTTGATAATTGGCTTTTGACTTGGGATGATCCTGATTGGGCAGTGAAACAACTTGACATGCTACTGATCTTACCATTGATCGTCAGAAAACCTATGGTTGGAGCACAGATGCTACCATTCGTCAGCAGATTCGTGATGCCAACAGTCCTGTCCAACATGCAGCACGTGATTTAGGAGCCCATGTGTCGTACACAAGCCAGTTCACAAACTCTACGGTGACCGCTCGCCTTACTGACCTGGACACGTTTCGGACCGCGCTTTCCAAAAGTCCTGCACCATATGCCCAAAAGGTCAGAGCCTTGAGAACTGTAGCCTGGCCTATAGAGACCTTCATGCCATTTCCAGTGCAATTGGTCGTAGGAAGCGGAAGGAACCCGAAGCCGAGCTGCTCGAGCTTTGCTTGGCCGCAAGCTTGGACTTGTCGAAGGATCCACTGATCCTGAAGAAGTCGCCTTACTGGCCACTGCTCCGGACCTTCGTGCATTTGCCGATGTCAACTACCTTCAGGAGCATTTTGTTGCCCTTGCCAACCTTGTCTAGTCCTGCTAACAGTCCAGCGCACATACTCCTGACTCGGCTCCGCACTCTCGGTCTTTCTGTGACGTCCCGTGGGTTGGCTCAGGATCGTTTTGGTACTTTTGACTGCTACATTGGGAACTTCCCTGAAGTCTGCCTTCGTTTACAGTGGGCTTGGCAACAACTTATATAACTTGCTGCAACCTTTGCCCAACATCGAGCTGATTTTACTGGTCTTTCTTGGGTAGATACCCATACTACCCGTCGGAAGCTTGCGTCGTTGGACTTACCTCATCAGGCCTTGTATCGTCTCAGTTTGGCTGGGGGTATACTTTCACAGCCGACGCTTCTATTCAGCTTGCAAGTGGTGTGGGTGTCTTGATTCTCTTCACCATCGTTACTGGACTTGCGCTTGCACTTCCCACCTCCGTGTCAAACATGCTCCTGATGTGCTCCCGGTTCTTGCTCAGCTCCCTGCTGCCTTCTCCCTCCGGGGTTAGGCCCTTCACCGTCCCTCTTGGCCAAAGTGGATTTCGTTGTTGACATCGCTCCCGAGAGAAATTCCTGCTTGTGTTACCTCGTTGTCTTTGAGTGGTGGACCACGTTTTCACTGATGGTTCTTGCTTGTGGCAATCTCATCCCGCCATCCGGGTTGCTTCGTGGAGTGCAGCCGTTGCTCATCCCTTCACTAAATCATGGACTTTTGGGGTACAAGGAATTCTTGGGTCAAACCATCTGCCTGGACTTTGCCAGTCAGCCTTCACCTTTCATCAAGCTGCTGTTTCCGGCGCTCGTGTCCACACATCTGGTCCGACTGTCTTGGGGTCAGGGACAATGCGGTTGAATACACGTAAGCTTCATGACCAAGTGGTTGCCCTCCATATGTAATTGCTGATCTGAGTGTTTTGACTGGATCACCAGGTGAAGAGGTCAGTGTACCTCGTCCTTTGCGCAGGTCGAGCATTCAAACGCCTTTTTGATGCTAGTCGCTGGAATGGACAAATCCCGGCATTGGTTTTCCAAAAGTACGGTAGTGGCCTCAGTCGCAAATTGGCTTCTTGGTGGACGGCGAGATCACATTTACTACTAAGCAGATTTGCGCTGGATACCACTCACGTTGCTGTATGTCGACTACCAGTTGACATTTGGATGTGTGGGGCCGTTGAAGATAGGCACGCACTGGGTCGAACATCGCACAGGACCCTCCCCAAGGCTCGTCTTAGTCTAATAATAAGCAAACTATATCCTAGTCTAATTTAAACTATTTAGCTTAATGGATTAAGATA
>OMLO01003485.1_pt1 | contig 12987 bp, 17 predicted proteins | sample 1674811 | NCBI WGS metagenome assembly OMLO01 (sample SAMN06265003, study PRJEB25207) | coral metagenome | isolation source: Coral host | place: Mexico:La Bocana,Puerto Morelos, Mexico | collected 2008-11-13
ACAATTGCTTTTGTGTTTTAACTAGTAGTAGTACTAGTAGTATAGTAATACTGGTAGTAACTTTGAATTCTCCAAAATGGTTAAAAATTGTACCAAAACACGTACTTTTGATGAATTTGCTTGAATTCAACATGAATCCAGCATGAATTCAGCATGAATTCAACACCATTCTGATCTCAATTACTGTAGCAAGCTTTTCAAAATTCAAGGTGAAAATGAAATCAGCATGAATTCAGCATGAATTCAGCATATGTCAAATAATCTGTTGACTCCTTCACAATGGTGTTGAATTCATGCTGAATTCATGCTGATTTCATGCTGATTTCATTTTCACCTTGAATTTTGAAAAGCTTTCTACAGTAATTGAGATCAGAATGGTGTTGAATTCATGCTGAATTCATGCTGAATTCAAGCAAAACCATGAAAAACATTTACATTTGCCAAAACAATTGCTTTTGTGTTTTAACTAGTAGTAGTACTAGTAGTATAGTAATACTGGTAGTAACTTTGAATTCTCCAAAAATGGTTAAAATTGTACAAAAACGCTTACTTTTGATGAATTTGCTTGAATTCAACATGAATTCAGCATGAATTCAACACCATTCTGATCTCAATTACTGAACAAATCTTTTCAAAATTCAAGGTGAAAATGAAATCAGCATGAAATCAGCATGAAATCAGCATGAGTTCAGCATGAATTCAACACCATTCTGATCTCAAGGATCCTACGAAGCTATGTAGAATTGAAGTCGAAAATGAAATCAGCATGAAATCAGCATGAATTCAACACCATTGCGAAGCTAAGTAATCCATGCACTGAATTCCTGAGCCAAAGGTCTTTCGCACAACATTTGCTTTCAATCGTATGTTCATATCCATGCATTTTCAGGATTTGTACCTAGCTGCTATCTCTGTTAGCTTCATAGTTCATCTCAATAGTGTCCAAATCACCTGGAAAAACTACAGAGCCAGTGAAAACAAGAGACCGTTTGCAACGCATATGCTTCATATCCAGTTTCAAATGCTGACAGAGCTTGAAGTACCTAAGCCATGCCCAAAAATCAAAAACGTCCATTCAGGTCCGGCCAGCATGCTGAAAATTTGTAAAACAGTTTCTGAGAACATTTTGCAGACTGCCGACGTTGCCAAAATCATGGGAAGCTTGCACACAAACTTCCTGAGGATTAGTTTTCCTTAGAAGTCAGCAGCTCCAGAATGATCAGGTTATATGGTGGAATACTTATTAGAGTCAGAGTCTATCATATCAAAAAATATTGGATGATTATGTGGGTCATTCAGTTCTTCAGTCTCAGATTTTTACACCAATAATCTACCGATGATTCAGGGGACAACACACCACAGCAAATACATGTAACGCCGCAAACCATCCTGGCAAAAGTCTTCTGCAACCCTTTCCATCAAAACAATGTCTGCTGCAGCAGCAGTAGCTGGTTGCGCCATCCATTCATCGCAAACCCATCTAAGAAGGTCGGCCTGACCATTTTATTCTTCAAGATGAGACTTTTTTGTTTTAATAATAATCAAACAGACTTGAGAGGAAGCAAACAAGCAAAATCATGCTTCATGTTTCAGCATTGCCTTCTGCAGGTCTATACAAAGTTTTCATCATTACGAATGATGCCATGTCATTTCTGGTAGCTCAAATTGCAAGTTGGCAAACTCCAGGGCTCCTGGTTATCCTGGTTCTTGTCTGGATTCGAGTTTTGTTTCTCAGTGGCTGATTACAATGTGGCAATTCATGTGATTCTGGCTGCAGGTTCAAGGTTGATCCATTGATTGGCATGTTTCTTCAAGATCAACGCAACCTGCCCTTCTCAAACTTAAATTGGCTGCTCTATAAGAAACAATTGGCTTGCCTGAATAACCACTTCGCACAGAATTCTTTGGCTCTTTAGATGCATCAAAACTGGCCAAATCAAACGCTTGGCCATCAATGTAAATGTGAAAAGTGCTGTAGTTGTTTGGCCTGGCCCTACAAACTGCCGTTGTTGGGCTTGGCCCTACAAAATACTGTTGATTGGGCTTGGCCCTACAAACTACAGCTGCTGGGCTTGGCCCTACATTGTTGGTCATTATTAATGGGTCACTCAATGGATGATTCATGGCGGATTCAATTTATAATAATAAATTATTGAATAATTGTCTACATGCTTAAGACAGACTTAGGAACTTATGCTTTAATAACATATGAGTGACCATCTGCTTTAATAACCAATCACTTGAGGCCCTTCAATAAGACAGCATAGTCAGAACTGGGCTCCAATGTGGAAATGCCTCAGATGCGTCAAACAAATTTTGAACACTAAATAATTGAGAAGCTGCCAAAAATCATGTAGTTGCAAGTTATATTGTTGGAACAGTAAATTGAAGCCAAGATACCATTTTCTTCCTCCTCCTTCGCTCCAAGTAATAACGCGATATACTTGTGCATGCTCATTCTGATACATGGCATATTCAACTTCTTGCCCAGCTCGGAGTCCTCACATGGAGCATCCTGATGAGACATTGATTTGTCTGGAACAATCAGGATTTGATTGCCTGTCACCTTGATCTTCAGGCCAGTCAAAAAAACCTGCGCATTTGCAATATCTGGCCATTCATCAAATGTAGTTTGCTTCAGCTGCTCAGGGAAGGCGAAGGCATTTCGAAAAGCCAACCTTAGTTGGAAGCAATAGCTACCTTTTTGTACAAATGATTGAAGCATGCTCATATCATGAAAATGCAATATAGAAACGCGATGATGCAACGGCCCTCTCCTCCAGTCAAAAGAATGCACCTTTCGCTCTGCTCTCCCAAAAGCTTTCCTCCAAACACTTGGTCTATTGATCAAATGATGAATGGAAGCAAGAAAATCAATTTGGAAACACACAAAGACCACAGGGCAAACAAACAGCCTTCATAAAGTTTCCGATAGCCAAGCATAAAGGTATCTGGTGCTTGAAACGTTCCATTGTCATCCAATGCCTGCATCAAATTTGCGTCAGTAGCAACAAATGCAAACAGAACTGCTGACCTTGAGAACACCATTATCGTATACCTGGACTTTCGGGACATCGTCAGGCTTGAATCGAAATCCTGCATCCACAAAACCAACACAGGAAATCAGTCACAAACACACTGTGACCACCACCAATGAAACATAACATCTGTCCGTGTAGTGCTTCAGGGGCTTGTTCCCACTTTTTGGCACGGTACTTCAAATGCTTTAGTCTTCCGTTCTTTCCCATGCTTGCTTGACTGACAGTAGGATGATATTAAAAGGAGTAGTGAGCCAAAATACTGTGGCAAACAACATGAAGCCGGTACATACACCAATCCAAGCCTTTTTTCAAAAATTTTCACTGAGCATAAAAGTACATGTACAATTAAACCAAATCCGCATGTCCAATGCTTGGCTTTGAATGCCGCCTTTCAGCATGCAAGTGCACTTCTGCTTTTTTTTCTCTTGATCTATAGTCAGTAGTTTGTTAAGATGATCATTCACCGCCCTCTTCTGCCATTGAATGATTACATCAGGAACGCATATTGTAGTGATAGGCCAAAGCGTGACAAGCACACAAGCAGGGCTGTTCACATTTCCATTGACATGTTTCACAATGCAAGTCCATACGTCCATATCCTGCTTGCCTCATGCAAACACCAGTATCCTCACAAATCACCGTTGTAGTCTTGGCCTTCAAACGAAAGGTGAGCCCTGAGATCACAGCCACACGGTCTGATTGGTATACTTTTTGTTTTTTGGCAGGCCTGTCTTCATTATTGTCGATCAAAAAAAATTCTGGTCAGTGCTGCTGACTGGACGGCCACCAGATACTATTGCATCACACTCAACAATCTTTTCATCATCCAATGTTGTTGGAATCGCACATTGGGATTGCAAATCATGATGCTTGCTTTCAAAACTGCATTGTTTGCCTTCCACAGGGACTGCGTTCAAATCATTCTGCCCAGACAGGCAGGCGAAGCTTTGGCTATCATCATCTACTAATGTGCTGGCACAACCAGCCTCAAGATCTTCAACAGCATTGCTAGATTCAGTTCCCACCACTGACTCAGATGCTAGATCTTGCGCATCAAAGTATTCAAGATAGTCTTGCGTGAAACATTCCATGGCACTACTGAACCACTGGGCAGGTGAACTACAATTATGTTCTTCCTCTATGGGTCTGATTGACAGCGCTGCAACAAATCTATCATTACTTCACTGCCTCAGAACAGCACAAGTGCACTTATAGCATGCAAGGTCCTATCATGTTTTCATACATCATGCTCTCTTCAATTCAAAGTACATGTGGACTTCCAATTCATCTTGTACATTACCATTCCAAAGCTGCATTTGAAATGTTATGTATCAACATGAACCGGCCTTTTTTCTTTGCGACTTCATTTGAATTTGTGCAAGGCTGCTTTCAGCTGCGCAATAACCACCTGCAAAAAGCAACCGTCAGTAGTGCAGTGTTGTCTCACTGAATCATGTATTTTTCAACATGAAGAAAATTTAATTGTCAGTCAGCTTTGAAAATATTTATTTGAAGTTCACCTGCTTTGCGTTGATGCAGCGCTTGTAAGCTTCAGATCCTTGTTGGTCAGCCGGCTCTGGTTCTGCTTTTGCTTGCGCCAACTCCTTTTCTATCCTTGCAAGCGTGGAACGCATTGTCTCCTGAGCCTGCTCTGCCCTGCTCCTTTTCTTGCTTTCATCATTGCTGGGCTTGGCCCTGGCTTCTGCCTTGCTAGGCTTGGCCTTGCCTTTGGCTTTAGACTTTGCCTTTGCTTTGGGCATCTCAAGCTTTGCCACTTCTACTTCTTTTTTTGTCTTCTTCTCTTTTTTTTCTTTTTTTTCTTTTTTATCTTTTTTGTCTTTTTTGTCTTTTTTGTCTTTTTTATCTTTTTTTACACTTTCAGTGTCCTTGGTGTCACCTTTCTTCTCTTCCATCTCTTTTGGCAACGCTGCTTTCCTTTTTCTTTCTGGAGGAATCATTGAATCATTGGCTGTCTCACTCATTTGTTTTCTCTTCTTCGTTTTCTGCTGATTCTGATCAGCATGGCCATCATCCAAGCATGGCTTATCTGCTTCCCAAAGCTCTTCTTGCTCTGATTCATCTGAATCATTCCTTAATTGATCACATTGCTGACAAACATGTTGAAAATTAACTGTTGATTGAGGTAACGCCAGCCATCAGCCAAACTAGATAAATAAAACATTCGTTCATTTCTGGAAAGGAACTCTTTGCTTCGTCTTGCTGTCGCCTGAGTGTGCTGGAATTCCATCCATGTAAGAACAATCCCTAGCGCAGCTTCTTCGGATCGCACACCTGGCCCAAATCTAGCGCTCCTTGACTGCTGGACTCCTGGATTGGCATAAAAGCCTTGTATCACAAAAATATCTCCACTCAGGTTTGTTTGTTGAGCTGGGCTTGGCCCTGTCCCAGCCTTTGCTTGTCCCACTTTGGAAAGTTCATCCTCTGCTTCAACAATGGCATCTTCCTCATTCAATGGTTGGGATCGCATCGATGCCGGTACTGGTGTCACTGAGAGATGGCAAATCCTCGACGGAAGCAAGCCTTGCCCAGGAAGCATTGCCTCAAGCACAGATATCAATTTGTCAATTATAATTAAATCATTAAATTAGACATGTTCAAACACTGTACATATGACTGAGAACAAAACACTTAACTCTCATAGTCAGAAAAGCTGCTCTGAATCTTGCTGGTGTCTTGTTGACTTTGCCTTGCCTTTTCCGTGTCACAATGTCTTTTGGCACTTCATCAGCATGTTCAATTTCGTCTCTCATTTTCTGATCGATATCTTCATACGAAGTCTTATCAAATTCACCCATCAATCGAACAACTCTGGCTAAAGTTTTGTTTTCACTGGCTTTGGATCGCTTTTTTTTCAGCAATGACCATGACCACTCTTCTAGCTCTGATCCTGAAGTGCCTGATCCATTCATGAATGGCAACGTTCAACTGCAGACTCTGAAAGACCATAGTTAGATCTCAAAGCTGAATACAAAAGATAAAGTGACAACTCAACATGTGACACAGCTTTCTGCCAGATGACTCATCTTGCCTGGAGAAAAATGCTGAATCAGTGCTTTGGTTGATCGGATCCCATCTGAAGCGACTTTGTGCTTCCCTGCATGGCCACAGTCCAACTTCAAATCCTGAGCCACTTTAAACAAATAGAGTAGCAAAAAAATGACTTGAAGTAATTTGAAACTCTGCCAGGGGTTTTCACGTTTTAAACCAAAGCGCCAACGCCAATTTGTCCCAGTACTCTGCGTCCAGCGGTTCTCTTCTTCGCACAGAAAATTCAGCCAATGACATAGCTGTGGAGACTGCCTTCCACACCAACCCATGGCTTTGCAAGTTCACTGGCAAGCATTGCGGCCTTAATCAATCGATTTCAATGCCATGCAGTGCCATCATAATTGTGCTCAGAAACTTGACAGAGTCATGGCATGTAAAAAAAACTTTAAGGACTAAGCAGCACAATAATGTTGGTGAGGTAGCCCATGCAAACAGATTCTTGCAAGAGGTCATCACATGCAGTCCAAAAGAAATTCCGGTATGTGCACCCCTGCCAGCTTGAAATTGATGGGTAAGAATAAAATCTAAATCTGTCTCAAGCAGTTTGATTTGGCTGTTTACAGAACATACATGTAACTAACCGCCTGCCCCGCCTGGCCTTCAAAGAAAAATACATATCTTCACCAACTTCAAGATGATTCAATTGACACATCTGAGCAGCATAACCAAAAAAAACCCAAAGAAAGTGAATATCTTCCTCTGATGTTGAAAACTCCACCACAGCAAAGAAAATTTCCAATCCATCGTTTGGCCAAGGCAGTCTCCAGATCACCAAATCTATGCTGAGCAAACAAACTTCTTTTGATATCCAGAAACGACCACGCAGATGCTGCCATGTAATTGGCCAATTTGCTTGCCGGCAACAGAAACAAAGACCCAGTGTCAGCAGGGCTTGGCCCTGCCTCTGACTTTTTTTGCTGGGCTTGGCCCTGTCCAGGAGAAACCAAAGGCTTCAAATCAATCAAAGGGTTCAGCCCTGTTTTTGTAGCATATCCACAATCAAACTTCCTTCCTTGTTCCTGGCATCTCTTTGCTTTTGCTGGGTTCGTGGCAGGGCTGAAAATTGAATTCGTAACCAGCTTCTTGTGTTGAAAATTTTGAAATGCTTGCTGACTTCGCCTGCTGGCATGCCCAGAATTCAAAACAGGCATGATCAATTTTCTGTCTCGATTCTGCAAAGAAACCATGCTTTGCTTTTGCCTGGACCAACAGCTTACACGTGAATCTGGGACATTCACATATGATGCTCGTAGGTCACGAAACACGTCTTCGTTCCAAGTCTTGGTGCTTGATGGTGCTGCAAATGTATGTCGCAAACGGGCTTGCAGACCATGATCTCTCAAGGCCTGTATGCCCCAACTCCAACTGGACAGAATAGCGACAATTTCTCTGGTCAGCTGATCAGTTACTCCATCCAGAAAATAATACCACTTGGCCAACTCTGGGCGCTCATTTGCTGATTCCTGAAACTGCTCCTGCACATCAGCTGAATCTGTGGGAATTTTCTTGAAAAGAAGCTTTTCCACTATGAAGATGCAGTTCCACCTTTCTCGCAAATCACTCAAAAGTTTCATGAGCTGATGTTTTTGTTTTACATCTGCAGCTTTTTCTGGGCTTGGTCCTGATTGTTCTTCTGGGCTTGGCCCTGCTTTTTGTTCTGGGCTTGGCCCAGGATTTTCGAAATCATCATCAAACCAATGGATCAGTGCTGCAAAACAGTTTGGAGCATTGACACTCCAAAAGCAGGAATCCCACAGAGCAGCACTCATAGATTCAACCACAAGACCCACAAAATCAGTTGCCAATTGGCAAGCATGTTGATAAAGCGAGCATGGCATCATGGCAAATCCAGAATTCTCAGGAAAACCCCATGCAGGTAGGTTTTTGATTTGGCTCTGCAAACAAGCTAGCTGCACTGCCATTGTGCGTCCACCTTCTAAGGCTCGTGCAGCCGAATATTTTGCAGATTGTTCTTGGCTTTGTTGTGACACCCATGCTCGATGCGCTTCTTTCAAGAAAATGATGCCAATGACATATATGTGGCGACCCTTGAATTGCACCTAAGCTTGATCCAATAACAGGGTCCAGGGTCCGGGTCCAGTGTCCAGAATCTAATAAATTCATAAAATTATTAAATATGTTCAATTCAATTACTGTTCAATGCCGCCAATGGCACATTGCGATCTTTGTACACCTTCCATGCTAATGGAAGAGTGTTCGGGGTTTTCTGACGCATAGACTGCAAGCTCTCTTCATGTAGACCACCATCCAATCCATCAATATCATCATCTCCTTGTCACAGGTGTCATTGTTAATTACATGTTTCCTTTCAGATTGCAACCCTTGGATTGACATTTTTCATGAATTGCTGTGTCTGTGTGGGTGTCCTTGCTTATCATCCACTTCAAAACTTTGCTTGGCCCCAATGCCACGAAAATGAGTATCCAGGTTCACAAACTCTGCAGTCCAGGATGTGTCCAAGCGGTGCCAATTCTTCAGCAGGGTGAAAAAACGCTTCTTCTCCATCTCAGTCCAGAAAAACAGGGGTAAGTTTCACTGAATTCAGAAAGCAAATGACGTCCAGGCACAGGCTGCACTGAACTGTGCTCAACAAAGTCCAAAATACTAGTTCTTAAGACAAGCCACCCCTTCTGTTTTCTGCTCCACAGAAGAAGGTACGGCCAGCAAAGATTGCACTACGCTATCCGTTTCTGCTAGCCATTGATTTTGATCAAACAAATATGATCTCTCATATTCCTGAAGAATCCTATTGTGAGCCTTTGCTATTTGGTGCAGCTGCGTAAACATCTCACACTTACGATTCCTTGCCACTGCTGATCCATAGGGGGTACGGTTCACCCGGCTCAAAAAAATTGCTTTGGCCTGGATGTCAGAATATCCTGCAGAGGATATAGCATTGAGGTGGCTATTGTTCAGCCTATGCAAAAAATCCCTTTCAAACCGTACCCGTAGCCCGCAGCTTACCAAATAGATGGAGGAGAGGCGACAGTCTGAACCCTCATCACTCACCAGTGTCAGAGTCGAATCATCGCTTTGTAGCTCTTGTTGTCTTGGCAGAATGTTTCCTGGCAATGACCTCTTGCAGGGAATGAACATCTCCAATCCTGAGTCAATAATCACAAGAAGCATGTGGTGTGTCCATTTTTTGTCTCCACATGCCATGCCATGAATGAATCAATCAATGGGATAGATCACAGGAAAATGAGCTGCAGAAAGGAAAATTGAGCTGCAAACAGCTGTGCATTTCATCCGAACATTGATTCAAAACGACCATGCCTTCAGCTAACCTAGCTTGCTAAAGGCAAAACAAGCAGAGATATTGTTTCATCTAAGCTTGATGCCCACTGATTGCAAATGCAAATCAATGTCCGGTAATGTCATGGCCTCACTGCACATTCACGAAGGGTTTCCTGCTCTTCGCAGCTAGCGTACTCCAAACCTCGCGGTGTTTCCGCTAGCCTTGAACAACAGTTCACCACAACAATGGACACAGATCGCCACAACATCCTGCATACCGGAATCATTATAGCCAGCAGGGGCATGCTTACCTTACTTAGTCCCCAGGCAGGACCAGGCACGGAGCCTTCTACCTGGAGACATCCCCTGACAAGATATCTTACTTGACAAGCATCCTTAGCTGGCCAAAGTGAAGTACAGGACCTAAAGAACGAACAAACATGCTCCTATTGCTTTATCTGGGCTTGGCCCTGTTGTTTCATCCAGGCTTGGCCTTGCTTTTTCTGGGGCTTGACCCTGGTATTTCATCCAGCCTAGGCCTCACTGTCAACCCAAGGCAGTAAGTCATGTCATGTTGATAGATTGGACTAAATTTAAATCCAAGCTGAGCTTCCATAGTTCACACCAGAGCGCAAGGAATGCGAAATTTTTTGCAAAAGAACCGCAGAAGCTTTACGCAACTTCTCTGGTGTTTCCACATTTCGCATGAGTGCTTTGATCCTGTCCCTGCCACGCAAATTGTCGGCATCTGTATCCAAAAACTTTGCATATGTACTCAGTTGCATATTGACCAGCATTTTGCGAATTTCCTCTCGGGACAACTCCTCATTCAAGGAGTTCGGCAAAAGGCTTCCAACCTGCGATGAACGGGGTGGGATTTAGGGAAAGCCATGAGGTGGATCTGTGACTTTAAAAATGGTGTGCAAAGTCAAAGGGTAATGGGTTTAGCACTCAACTGCTTCAGCATGCATCCCTTTTCCATTTCAGCTGGGCTTGGCCCTGTCTTGGCCTTGTTTTGAAACTAGGCGTGGCCCTGCTCACTCTTGTGCATCTGCCAGAATTGGAGGCGGCGCTGGCACAATATCATACTCATCACGCGGGCGCCTATCCAAAGCAGGAGTGATGTCACCTGGAGTGACATTTTGCCCAATGACCACCTGCGCGAACAGAACCCAAGCCAGCATTGTTTAAATCAAAGGACTTTTGCATCAATGAAACCCTCTTTTGTATCTTCGCCCGCCCTTTTTCATGCATTGTGGCAAAGGGAAAAGGCTGCATGGCAGCAGGGATTGCATGCATTCATCATTATAATAGAATGACATTCATTCTAATGCGCCAGAAAAATATGAAAAAATGCAGCCCCGGCCAGACTGTGATGATTACATTGACAAACAAGCTAAACTCAGAATGCAGGAGTGGACATGACACGTGACGTCGTGCGACGTCCACTCCTGCATTCTCAGTTTGCTTGTCAGTTGGGTTGTACAACCTGCACAAAAGGAGGCGATGCAACCTGCACAAAAGGAGGCGATGGGCTAACAAGAGTCACAACTTGAAGTCTTCCGGTGATCTTGCAAGCATCTCCAGCTTCTGTGAAACCCCAGCAGCTCTGATGTCACTCCCCTGGCAGATCTGGTGGCGGCGCTGGCTTCTGCACAATCAAAAATCATCCTCCATGCCCTTGACAAAAGACTGGATGAAAGTCCAGGCTTTCTGCAATTGAATAGAGACAGTACCAGGATGGACCATCAGCAGCAACTTTGTTGTCAGCTTGATCATCATGCTGATATGCCCTGGAAAACTTGAATCTTCAAGAATTCCATGGCATATCAGCATGATGATCAAGCTGACTGAAGCATTGCTGCCAGCTTGATCCTCCAAGCCTTTGAAAAAAGACTGGATGAGAATCCAGCCTTTCTTCAATGGAATAGAGACAGTACAAGGATGGACCATCAGCATCAACTTTGTTGTCAGCTTGATCATCATGCCGATATTGCATGGAATTCTTGAAGATTCAAGAATTCCGTGGCTACAACATGATGATCAAGCTGACAACAACGCTTCAAACGAGGGAAACCTGAGGCATGAAAGTCATGCTTCAAGTTTTCCTCGTTACGGCATGATGATCAAGCTGACTGAAGCGTTGTTGTCAGCTTGTTCCTCCATTCGTTTAAAGCCCCACTGCCAGGTTGATCACCACAGCGTCCCCGCAGAGATAACAATCACTTGTGCTGCTTAAAGAGACATAAGCCGACATTAAAAAAATGTCCATGCTTTGGCTACATAAGCCTCCGGCTCATGTAGCCTGAAACCAAGGACTGCTTCCAAGCAGAAGTGCTGTTTCCCAATTTGCCACCCCCACTGTTTTGCAACATGGAGCGAAAAGTTGCGCAGCATTTCTCCAAATGACTGATGGCTGTGTTGCGAAGGGTGTCATGATCCAAGTCGAGAAATGTTTGCAGGCTCGCGTGCCCCAGGAAAAACAACACATCTCTTGCAATCCCTGCCATGGCGAACGGATCGGCTCTGCAAAACCCGTGAGCCAAGTGTAAGTAGGTAGGTACCTTCTCCGTGTGCGTATGTCTGTGGAAGGGAGACTTGAATCGAATCCTGAATGGAATCTGAGAATCTAGCTGAAGTATTATTTTCGTGGGGTACATGCAATTCTGATGAAGATCCCTGAAACGTGTCCTGTCTGCGGGTACTGGTAAGTTTGGATGAAGTCTTCACTACCTTCATGGCCTTCTTCTTGCACTACTTGGAAACCTCAAGCCCCTGGACATGCAAGATTTGCACAATTTTCCAGAAAGGTGTTCCCGTTTTTCGTAGATTTCTCGATAGTTGTTTGTAAATACTGTATAAGACTGTATATATACTATATCATCTCAATCTAGATCAATATGTTCACATCTACATTTGTACCTATAAGGACAAATGAAACTATGATATGTACAAATAACACAACTATAGCTACAACTGCAACTATATCTATAACAATACAACCAGAACTTAATTACAACAATATCTACATATCTCAAACCCCAAAAAGTGCCTCCATAAATCTGTATTTCTTGACCTCTACAAATCATTACCATACATATCTAATTACACTGCTTTACGTCTATCAATTTATTCACCTTTGAATCCAATTTCTTTCCATTTGCAACTCTATGTATCTGTTCGAGGTGGCAATTTGGATCGGTTCCAAACGGGGACGCATGCACATGAAGGCGTCTCGCATCACCCCGCAAATGCAGCAAGTCGAATTATCTTCGCGCACTTCTGTCTACAAACCTTGTCGCTCAAGTGCGTCGCGACTTCCAGCATGATACCTCACCCGCTACTTCGCTTTCTTTGGTGTTTATATGTGTTTATCATATCTACCCTGTCGTTCTATGAGCAAACACACATTTCAACCAGCATTGTCAAGATTGTCAAACATGCGTTTAAAAAACATCCGCATCGTTGTGGTCAAGACCATGCATTTAAGAAAAATGTATGTGTTTTGAAATTTCATGAAATTCCTTCGCGTCACATGAAGAAGCAAAAAAAAGTTGCACATGACTTGTTGAAACACGTGCATGGATTTCATGAGTTGTCGATGGTTGACGGCAATACA
>OMLO01003486.1_pt1 | contig 12984 bp, 5 predicted proteins | sample 1674811 | NCBI WGS metagenome assembly OMLO01 (sample SAMN06265003, study PRJEB25207) | coral metagenome | isolation source: Coral host | place: Mexico:La Bocana,Puerto Morelos, Mexico | collected 2008-11-13
TGGGAAAGTAGTGCTAAAAAATAAATTTAATTTTACAAGCGCGGTTATAAGATCTATTGATCTTCTTGTTTTTTTTTAACTAGGAATGAAGAGTGTCATATTTTTTGTTTGTGCTGCTATCTGCATTCTTCCTGGAGGTACGTTTAGAGTCTTGGAATTATTCTAACTATTATTTTTTGTGCTAATTCTCAAAAACTCCTTGGTTTCATTTGTAAGTCTGACCTGATACTAAAATGCATACATCCATTAAGGTGGCCGAAAACAATTTACGAAGAATTATGAAAATCGCCTACGTCAAAATTTTATTAAAACAGTGTTGCTAGAAGGAATTTTATGTCAATTCGCAGTGGGCAAATGATGAAAAAAATCTAACCACTGGATTTTTTTAAATAAAAAAAAAAAATTCTTTAATCCTTGTTTTTAACCAGCCCGTTGCCATGGCAACAGTACACACCTTAGCCAAAATGCGAGAATAAAGTCTTCTGTGGTTATCCTTTACTCTTGCCAAAAACGGGCGCCAAAGCATAAATAGCTTAAAAGTAATGGTGAATTATTCATAGGCTCTTGAAAACTGTGTTCGGCCACCTCAAATTACCCCAGTAGATTTCTGATCCCTCTGTTTTCGTGTTTTGCAGGATATCACATAATTTACATATACAGAGCTACAAAAGGGCAAAGAGGCTACAACTTTGAAAGCATACCTTCATTCCAATGACAAATAATGGATATCTCTTTATGGTCTCATTCATTTAATTTCAAGCTGTCTGAGACAGTGTGGTTTGAAAAATACTCTGATATAATTGTTCCAATTTTGGGATAGCCATTATGATTTGTTTGAATGTATATAAATAACTGTTAGACAGTTTGTTCCCTCAGAATGTGCATTTTCAGACAATATCCATACCCCCCTGTGGAATGGTTTTTAGCTTGAACCCTCCCACCCCTCCAGAAATTCCAGATAAGCATCACACTTTCCTTTAAAAAATTGTGCTTTTAACCCCCTCCCCCTTCCCTATTGGAATTTCCGTTGATGTTCCTTGGGGTGGGCATGGATTCATTTTCTGGAATTACACAATACATTTTTTTTTAATAAAACCTTGTGTTAAAGTTCTGAGAAGGGGACATATATTTTTCAGAAACATTATGTGGAAATCAAATGCAGCCAAAATTTACGTAAATGTTCTAAAATGTATAGAATATTATTAATTTTGTAGTTTCCTAGTGTCAAATTTTGAGTCTAGCCATCTATTTCTTTAAATCTGTGGCAAACACATAGGCTCGATCACCAGCCGCTGTTCGGGAAAGGAGCCTGTGCGGACCTGACACGAGAGAGCGGCGAAAAATGAGGCTAGCAAAGACAATGCTGCTCCTTGGAGATAACATTAATAATCTGGATTGTTGTCTCTCATTGAATTTTTGATAAATAATGATTTATTTATAATATTTAATTTAACTGCATCAAAATGTGCACTCTATCTGTTAAATTACCGGTAAATTAATCAACTTTTGACTCGTGTTTCATGAGGATTATCATTTACAGGACATCTCTCATGTTGAGGATCGATCGTTAGGATTTATTGGTTCACCAGGGGTTTGTCAATGTTTTCAGGAGAAGGGCAACTGGTTTTCAGAGGCAGGCAAAACATTTTTGAACTGAACTTCTTTACAAAAAAAAAAACCTTTCCTAGAGATGGTCAAACCAGGTGGGCAAAATCTTTACAACTGGTCAATTTTCCCAGTATTTGTCCGTTAATGTCAAACCCCTGTTCAGTTAAATGTGATTTTCCCATGCATATAAATGAAACTGAATGAGCCAAAATTTGTCCATATTCAAATCTCCCCTATGAAGGAATTTTTGTTAACCCCCCCCCCCCCTACCCCGTCCTCTCAAGAATTTCTAGTGAGCTTCCTTTATATTTATTGGATTTGCAGAACCCCACTCCCAGGAAGTTTCAATCTCTTCTGTGGGGAGGGAAGTGTATGGATATTTAGTAGAACTGCACAGTACTCATTATGATGGTTTAAGTCATAATGTACGGGAATTTATATGTAGTGTTCAATGTGTTATAGCATAATATTGTAATATAGGGCTTGTTACTGATTTAATTTATTTTCTGTGCATCAAGTCATGACACTTTTTTAAACACAATTTTTTATATATATCAAAACTCCCTGGTACTGGACTGCTGGTGAGATTTTGTTTGTGTACATCAATAAACTGCTGATTCTGTAACGTCAACAGAGTGTTTTGTTGTTGTTGATGTTTTCTTATTTATGTGCTTGCTAGTTTCCCCTAGTATATTCTGAAGATAACCTGTTGTGTGGCCATGTATGTGAAATTTAGGGTTGTCATTGTTAGTAACCACGTTGCTGTGATGTGCATCTGTTCAATACAAAAACTTATCACTGGTGACTTAAAAATCTGGTAGGAACAAAAATAAAGTGGGACCCAAAAGGAATTGGCGAGTGTGTCACTGATGCTCTTACCACATTTTGACGTGTTCTGTGATCAGTTGTTTCAAAACAGACACACAACAACGTGAAATCTTGTTATTTTATGTAAGAAACGAGAAAAAATTGTTAACGACATTATCTACGTGTCTCTCTTTCAACTGATCGTAAGTAAAAACCAATCAAAATGCGTACTCATGCTATTTTTGGTCGGCTGCAATCAGTGCTCTTTCCCTTTTGATTCAAGTGCTTTAACCTACCAGCTAGTAACTATTCATTCAATTCGATTTTATTCAATTATTATTCATTCCTGTTGTATGTTTAAGCCGTCAGTTATCCACCCCATGTTGAGGCGGGCAAATAAAACAATCCTAGTCATGGGCCGAGTCACACTGCGAGCTTTCTCTCTTCGGCCGTTACTTTGAACGTCACGCGAACTTCGCTTTCCATCACGCGTGACGAACAATAACTGTGATAGCGAAGGTGCGTAATTTTCCGCACACAAGAAATCTCTAATTAAGTCGAAAGAAACAATTGTCGACATTTACTTTATGCGAGTTTTTTCTCAATAGAGTACGGGGCTGGACTTGAGAAAAGAAACAGTTTTTGCACTCAAATCGAAGAATCCAGGCATGCCAGCCTGAACGGAGACATCCCGATTTGGGGAGGCTTTCTGTTTTATTGATACCGACTTGTTGTTGTGTCTTTTTATCATTTTTTTTATTCTGTACTCGCTTCAAATGAGCGTCCTAGTTGATACTGGAGCAATTTAAAATTAAGAAGGGAAATATTCAAATATAAATTTGAAGGAAACTGTATTTGGCCATGGCGAAGGCATCTATCATGTTTGTTTTTGATCAATAGTGGAGCCGGGCTTTTTTTATTTTTTTATTTTTTTTCGTCTTCTTTTTATAACTTTTGAAAAGTTTAAGGTTAATGAAGATTGAAATGAAAACTGAAATGAAAAAAGAATGTGACAAAAAAAAATGTCTTTGGCAGGGCTCGAACCTGCGACCTTCCGCGTGTGAGGCGGACGTGATAACCACTACACTACAAAGACCTTACGAGTTATACATGAAAAAATTTCTATACTTATAGTAATTTGTTTTTAGACGACCACAGGAAAATTTCAGTCCGTCGAATTAAATTGTGAGACTTGATATTTTCAAAAAATATTGATATTTTTAAAAAATTCTAATGTACGATAACACCATTAGAAAGATGTGTGCTTATACCGAAGTCATTTCCATACAGTATTAATCTCAAAATTTTCCGAAGACTTCGTAAAAACTGCATATAGCCGCTTGCTTTTCAAGCTATATCCACGTTTTTCAGTTACCAGGTAAGTTTTGCGGGGGTCAACGTTGTTCATACAAAGTTTTGAACAAGGAAAGAGGAAAATTGGCAAGCTAATTTTGACAAAAAAAAAACCGCTTCATAGGGTGAAGTACACCTCAATGCCGTATTTTTGCTGAGTGATCATGATTTTAGCGCAAATATCTCGTGTCAAGCAATCAAAAATCTCTGCTTTATCCCATTGGTGATTTTTGGGTATATTTGGGAATAAATCGTTTTTCTCAAAGGATAAGTGAAATTTGTACACCTGGTCTGTCGGGTCTGAGAACTAAATATCACAACTCCAAATAATAAGATAGTAAGACTCCAAAAAGTATATAATTCAAAAACTGACTTTTGAAACTGGAAATGGTAGAAATGTGAACAATTTTGGTACAAACAAACCTGCAAGCAGTTGGTTTCTCTTACGCCATCGCAAAGGTAGCGCAGCGTTGACATTGGAGAAACCAACTGCACGCAGGGTAAGAATCAACAAACAAAATCCTCAAAATCAAAAATCCTTTGTTGAATAAAAATCAGAGCTTTATATTATCTCCAAGTAAATCTAAAACATCTGCAGTTAATATAAGGCGTTTTTACATAAATCATGAAACGAAGTTGGACTTTCACAATCAACTTTCATATTCGCATACTGGACACCATTTTTCATCTCAATATTCTATCATTTAACTTTGGTATACAGGAAGCGGTTTTCTGAATGAACAAGTAATTTTTGTTTGCTTTAACACGTGCGGAAGTATTGTTCCAAAGAATTTAATCCCGGAGTCCATTTGGCGTCCATTGTCCAGATTCAAATTTTCATGATTCTCCCCCACGCGGTAAGTTTGCGCGGTTATTACTTCCAGGCATTGTTCATAACCTTCAAGGTAGTTTTCCACACGTTTTACCTCCATTTTCCTTCCAAGGGCCTTCTTGGGTGATTTTCTGATTCCTGTAATGCCACGAAAACGTAAGCATTCGAGCGAAGAAGAAGATGAAGAGCCCGAAGAGGTTGAAAGAACGAAGCGGCGGGCCGCCGTGGAGGCACGTGATCGCGTAGCGGCGAAGGCGGGCGCGAGCGAAGATGAAGAGGAAGAGGAGGAAGACCCCGAAGAAGACGACGACGACAAGGACGAGGATTACGAGGGCGAAGGGGTTGGAGACGAAGAAGGAGACGAGGAAGGCGATGAAGATGACGAGGAAGAGGACGAAAACGACGGGGCCGCAGCTGCAGAAGGCGACGAAGATGAGGAAGATGATGAAGAAGCCGAGGACGAAGAACAAGAACCGGATACAGTTGAGTGCATCCTGGCCGACTTAGAAGAACCAACCAAAGGTAAATTAGTAATTTACTGCGCCCATAGGCTTTTCAAAATTAGTATCGAGGTACAAAACATCTTTTTTTGCTTTCGAAAGCTGTTTTGTAGCTCGTTCGTGATCAAACCGCGTGTCCAGTCGCGCGCGACCGAACACGAACTCAAGGGGAATATATTGAATTCAAGCTTAGCATTTTTTCAAGCTTTACTTTTTGTTTTTACACAAACCCAGCATCTGGGAAATTCGCATGCAAAATTACATTTTTCTTTTAAAATTTTACTCTGTTCAGCTTGAATGTTCTTGAATATCTTTTGTCTTCACAAGCGTGAGTGCATCTTTTGTTTTGTGGAACACGTGGGAATTCTCAGAGGTCAGTGAATGGTCTTTGTTGGCTGCCGCCATGTTTCCTATAAATTACAGCTTAAATCAGATCGGTGCCTCTGATTAACTCGTGCTTGGGCGTACGTCACCTCCGTTCGGGTTTTTGTTTTGAATTTTGTTCGTGTATGAATAAATGTGCTTCTCGTTCCACACAAAATGCACACGCGAACAACTTGACTTCATTGTCTTGTCATGTTGATATCTTCGACCGACTCGGAATATTGAGAAACAAGTGGAGCGAAAAGTCTTGTCCAATTGACTTTCGTTTTTTTTTCTCGCATTCTTACATTCCAATACTGTTCCCCAATGTTTGTGATTTATGTTTGTGATTTATGGCAGTGACGTCACGGGCGGCCTTTGTTCTTTCTCGTGATACTTTCACCATATAAAACGGCTTGCAGAAATAACTAGTTTTGATATGTTAAAATTCAGCATAAGACACCAGACTCAGCAACGAAGCTCTGGGGAATAAATAACAAAACACAAACTCTCAAACTCCCAGAGCCTTGTTTTGAGGTCTATTTTTTTTAGGCTTACTCTATATTCATGCTGGTGCAGTGCTTCAATCACAGTGGCTTTTAGTTTTTGGTGCATAGATGACATATTTCAACTTGCCATCTTTCAACGTGCTTCAAGATGTATATCCAGGCCCACGCCGAAAATGTGAGCACAAAGGAATTCATTATCTTAGAACTCAAATTTTAGTCATAAAGGAGAGATTTATTTGACATCAAGCTAAGGTTAGGAGTATCAAAAAGTCCTTTTGCAAGAGATAAATCAACTGTTTTAAATGTTTATATCTTTCGAATGTTCAAAGTACCGGAAGTCACAATTAAGATCCAGTCATCTACACTAAAATTGTTTGAAACATGCAAAGTCCACAATCTTCTTCAGTCATTTGAGGTCATTTACTTGACAGCATTTCTTCCGCAACAAATCACTGAAAAAAATTGCCAGTTCCACAGTTAAATGGTCGTTTAGTTTTTTACATAGCATATTAAAAGAGTATCAAAAGATGTGACATATACATGTAATACTGAAAGCAGGTGTAATAGTTTTCCCTAAAGAAACCGTTCAACCAAAAATAAGCTCCTGGCAAAAATTGCATTCTCACCCTTAACCACCTGAGATTGGCCTATGGTACTCCTCTTGAGTTTTTCCAAAGGACTCCCAGTGGTACTGGGTTGTGTTTTGTTGGACCAGTGATTCCAATCACAATCAATTTGGTTAATTTTGGTTGAAGAGACCCAGAAAAATATTTCTAACTTAGTGTGTTTCTGAACCTTACAGATACTCCAGGTTATGTTTTGAAGAAAAAAGACAGCCCAAAGAAAATGGAACTCTGCTTCATGGGCGAAATGAGGGAAACACTGGTTGATGTCACTGAAGCTTTTCAAACACAATTTGAAGAGAAGAGAGTACCTGTTCTTCAAATAACAAAATTCGACATGATAGGAGATACCAAAGATACAACACAGGTAGGAAAATATATTATACTATGAAATAAAAAGGTTAGATTCACCAGTACTTATGATGCCATAAATAGACCCTGGAATTAAAACCAACCAGCATTTGGTTTAAGGTCTTTTCTACAAAGCCTACTGTTCACATTTTGCATCTTTGTGTAACTATCGAGTCTAAATAACTGTATCCTTTTCATTATTCTAGATTGACGTTCTGGAGGTCAAATATGACAAAGCGTATGATATCCGAGAAATAGATCATGAAAGTGATGACATACTCTCGCAAAATTTTTATTGCATTGTTCGGGTAGACGGAATCGATGGCACTTGGGCTACGCAATATTTTGAGCCAGAACCTGAAGACTGATATGTTACACTTGAAAAGTGAAAAGTGGAAGTGGAAAGCATGTGATACAATTGAAAGAAAAAAAAAACGCATCTTGTCTAGAAAAACTGTTCAGACTGGACAAAAACATTTGTAGACCCTAAATCATGATCAAATGGCTTTAAAGCTCTTAATAGTGTGTTATAATCAATAGCTCAACTTGTAGTAGTATTTGTCAAGTTTGTGTTGTGGAAAAACTTGTGCTGTACTTTTGTCTTGACTGGCCGTAGCAGCTGCAACTTAATTTAGTTAGTATTGAAATTCTAAAAGGCAATGTTATCTTAGTGAGATGAGCACATCAAAGGAGGAATTGAAGCAATAAACTCCAACAGTATGTGACTGTTTTTTTAGTAACTGTGTACATGTAGTTCAGAGATTTGTAAAAAATGAATAATAAAAGTTAATTGACACAAAATGAAGGTTTACTTCACTTTTTTTCATTCTTCTCTATTATTAGTATAAATTTACTGAGTCTTTATTTGTGAGTCTGTGAATTTGATTGCCTCTCTAACCGTTTTCTGTCCGTTGAAAGAAAACATTGCAATATGATTTTTTTCTACACAGAAGTGCATACCACGCAGACTGTTTGAATTAACCCTTTGAATTACTTGATGTTGCACAGTAAAACATTTCTTTTTTATTTGTTACGTGACATTTTTTATGCTACAGTTTTCCTCTCTCCTCATAAAACAGCATTCTAAATTGCAGTTTACATTGTGTCCCCAATAGGTAAATCTTACAGGCCTACCTAGTACTTTCAATAAAGTTTGAAGACTGTAGAACACTGCCTTGGTGTGGCACCCATCAGGGAACAGATCTAGAGAAGGCGTTGATAGCCAATTTGCTAAAACTGTTAACATCACAGATGGCAATTCACAAAATGATACCTGCCATGGTTTTGATGGCTGCTGGGTGTCATTAAAAATTTTAGGAAGCTTGGTACATAATAACTCACTTTTTGTTTTGTACTGCTTTTCTAAATAGAGCACACAGAGTTATTTCTTGGCTTACATCCACAGACTTGGAGATACATCATTGTAGTAACTGAAGATCTTCTCATTTCATTAAATAAATTTTATTGTAACATTCCTAGTAACCAGCAATTCATACTGAACTATCCATACAAAGATAATATAAAGAAAACTTCAAAAATTCAGTTTGCACAATAATTTGTACGTTTCAAGGTCTATGTTGCTGCTCTCTATCTGTTAGAGGTACATAACGCACACCCATCAACTTTTGCCGCACTACATTTCCATCTTTATCCTTGTCAATCTGTTCAAGCCATTGGTCACCATGGATTGGACCTACTGGTATAAACAGTCTGCCACCAGGTTTCAGCTGATGTATGAGGGCATCAGGGATTGGATGTGCTGCGGCACCGACATGTATTGCATCATATGGAGCCTCTGAAAGAGACCAGAGGCTGCTTGGATCATTTGTACTAAAGGTAACCGCGGTTTCAATAGATACCCTTGATCCCTTGTTAAACACACAATCAACATCTCGAGGGATAATAGATCAACACTCAATCTGAAACAACTTGATCTCACCTGGCCTGATTGACACTCAATTGACAGTTGGTGGACAGTCCACCAACTGTCAACCAACTCATATGTATCGATTGATACTCAAATATGGTTAGCCTGAAAAAATAACTTAAGTTGATTCTCCACTAAATGTTTACCAACTGAAGATGTTGCTCAACTGTCTTTCTAGTGTCAATCAAGGATATTGATCAAAAAAAATCTGGCCAATATTATTGGCCAGATTATCTAGTGCCAATCAACAACAAGGCTATTTTCTCGTAAAAAATGGTGAGCCTTATAAGTGAATCAATACTGCAACTATGCCAAATACTTAGTAGAAATGTACATGAGGCTTTTTACTGAGCAATGGACTGTCACTTCACTGTGATGCCTGCAGTGTATAATGATTATTTTGCAAATGGCATCAGGCTAGGGGCATTGAATCTCTGAAAAATTTGCCTTTAAGCCAAGCCAATGATTTATAATGTTAATATGCAATTTGCTGAAGACAGATAAATAGACATTTTAAATAATTTTTCACAACCAGTAATATTGTTCTTAATTTTTTCTATTTTTTATTAATATATCTATCTTATTAGACCTTTTAGTGTGCAGTATCGCTGTATATTTTTACAAGTCAAAATACAAATGATGAGTAAAAATTTGCAGTGATACTACACACTAAAATGTCTATTAAGAAATTTGTTATCCAACATTTTCGTTTCCCCAAAATTCTGACTTGCCAAGGGTTTTGATCTTACGCATGGTCAGGGGAATGGGATGATTACAAATATTGTGTGATATTTGAACTCGTTTCGTGCGTTATTTGTACTCTACAAAGCAGAGTTGGATAATAACTCTTCTTCTTTCTGCATAAGTTGTAGTTTTCAAAAATATCAATAGCTACCATCAGCATATCCTTGTCTTCCATCCCCTGTCACAAGAAGAACCCTTCCACTTTCTAGAAGATCAGCATTTCCTCGCTTCATGTTTTGCCTTGATTTCTCCACAAGTTCTGGTATATGATCAATGCCAATTACTTTACCACTATTTCCCACCATTTCCGCCATGCAAGCAGTGAGATAACCACTACCTGAAAGAAAAGTTAACAATGATAAAGAATACATGCGAAAACTATCATATTTTCAGGTTCTCCAGAGGATTTTTAGAAGGAGCCAAACCAACTATTGAGATGGTCCAGTGTAGGCTTTTTCAATGCCACATCCCACCACAACTAATTCTTGATGCAATCCTGCCATCAAGCCTTACTGAAGATGTTTATTCGATCCAGCCAAGTTGCAGTTCTCAGCATAACATCTGTAAAACTATGTGTGACTGTCTGTTCTCATCCCATGTCCCACCCGTAAAAATAGACTTATCCTGTATTTTTATCGCACACCCCATCAATGAAATTTCTCTCATCCCACATCCTGTCGAATTTGAGAATTCATCTGTTTATAACAATTTTGGGCTGTGAGAGGTGCAATTAGTGGATCTTTCACTGAGGGAGTCTTTATTTTATTAGTAATTATAGCACTTGTAGCTGTGCACAACTTATAAGAAAGACCCTGTCCCCGGCGGGCTTCATTCGCATGTGGTTTATAAGTTTACATGTGCGGGCTGTCATGCCTGTCATGTCAGCGAAACCGACATTTTTCCACACGTGTATGTCATAAGGCCTCTCACATTTTCAAACATCTTCAGAATTCTGAGCGTTGTCGCTCATTGTGTTCAACAGATTGCTTTCATATTTTAGATCACGCCACTACCAGCTTTCAACTCAAGATAAAGGAGGCTATCCATATTCAAAAAGAATTACCTAGCCTCAATCAGCAATTACACCATGTAAATCTAAAATTATCCTTTTAATTTACACATTTTCACGTCTGTTGTTACTTTTTGTCTTAATTAGCATTTTTGTCTACTTAAACCATCATTATTTAATTTGCTTTGTAAATCATTCAACTGAAGATGACGTTTTCCTTAAAATTATTACAAATATATTTGTATATATGTATCCAGCATAATGAAGCAACACTCTGATTTCAATTTACTAAGAAGTAAAACTGTTTCAGTGTTTCATAGCATGTTGCCTGAATTAATTTCACAGAATACTGTTCGATATAATTATAAAACAATCTTTTTCTACCAGTTTGCAAAATGTAATTCTTGACATTGTCAAGGAACCATCTGCCTAAATAGATGAAATATAACTGCAGACATATGTCAACACTGAAAACTGTAAATTAGATGCAAGTCAACTCCGCTAATCAGCCATGTCAGAGAAATACTTTTTAAATCCTGCAAAGAAAAGATTCAAGAGACTGATCCACTGTTTCACTGCAATTCAGTATGTGCTTTACATGTGTTAACTGTCAAAAACTCCATTTGGCTGCCAAATTTTTTCTGAACAAAAGTCTTCTATGTTTTGGACACTGCAGAAATAGTGTAGCATTCTTCATTGCAAAACCAATAAAGCAGGTAGTTTTTAACAACTGCTTGAGGTTTTGAAACCCACAAAGTTTACACAGCAACAATCAAAATACTCTGCCACCCCTCCAGCCCAACAACATTTTTTTAGCACCCATATTCTGGGTGGTGATGTGGCAAGCTGCAACCAGGGTCTCTCTCCCAATGACAGAGGGAGGCAGTGGGGAGAGAGCCTGGGAACAAGATTGATACGCTTTTAGCCAATCCGAAAAGAGATATAAGCGACAACCCAAGATGGGGGAAACTTATCTAACCAGAACTGTTTGAACTAGAATCAATAAAAATACAAAGTACTGAAATTCAATAAAGATGCAGATAAATTGCCGGGTATTGCAAATTTAGCCAATTCTTTAATACTTAGTACATGTAAATGAATTCTGTTTGAACTCGATAGCTGGTCATGACGACTTTCTGGAGGTTACATCATCGGAGAAGGTGTCTTATTAAAGAAAGACTACAATTTCGAACACAACACCATGAGAAAAGGGGATTTTTGAAGGGTTCGTTAAGAATACAGACATTCAACAAATAATACCTGAACCAACGTCCAAGGCCTTAGCACCTTCATACAAGTGATCTTTCAGCATCTCTAAAGCATGGGCGTGCATATGAGGTGCGCTTATTGTCACGCCATAACCGATCGCTTGGGGTGAATCCATGTACGGTGAAAAACTGCAGTAATTTCCACGATCGACTTTTTTCATTGCCTCTTCAACTCGTGGCGACTTGATTATTTTATTGCGCTTGAGTTGGGAGATCAAGTCGTCGTTGTCTTTTCCATGCGAGCGCCACTCCATTCCAGGAGAACGGACCGTTGCTTGCTCAAGACGCGGATTTGGTTGGGCCTCTCGTTCTGGGCAGCTTCTCCCCTCGCAGAAGCCGGCTTCTGTGTGTTGTTTTGAAACGCAAGCCAAACCATATACAAGGACTATAAACAAAACAAGCCTCAATGGGCTCATCCCGGTTTCGCATCACGGAACATCCACAGACAGACTGGGACTAGAGGTAGTATTTCCCAGGAAACACTAAGGGTGAGAAAATTCAAGATGGCGATGAAGTTGACCACTGAATCAATCAAATTACGATTCCCTAATGTGCCTAATATTTCCACTGAACAGCTTTACGAGTTGATGAAAGCAGAAAGTTCAAAGCGGAAGTTAGTTTTGTTGGTAAGTTGTACGAGTAACTCTGCACCTGTGTTGCAAAAATTTTGATCAATTTGTGTAAGCTTATTAAAAATTTACAGCCCGGATTTACAGGCATCTTATTGGTCACAGTTCACTGGCTGGTTGTCGCTTGTTTTTATTTTTGAGTGACCGATACTTGTAACCTGTGGAACATGATTTGCAATAAGTCCAAAACTTCAACATCCCCCGCCCCCCGGTGTATGACATTTGCAGACTGCAGACTGGAGACCGCAGACCGCAGACTGCAGACTGCAGACTGCAGACCGGATCGAGAAGGAAAGATTCTGCTTGACTTCTTACGGTAATGGTGTTAGATTCCAGGTAGGATCCACTCTTCTTAGATTATTGTTGTGGATGTTTTATGAAATTTTTACCTTATTCGAAAGGTGTCAAATATCCGTGATCCGAGTTGTTTTGACGTAAATCGATTAGCTGAAAGCAGTATT
>OMLO01003487.1_pt1 | contig 12983 bp, 11 predicted proteins | sample 1674811 | NCBI WGS metagenome assembly OMLO01 (sample SAMN06265003, study PRJEB25207) | coral metagenome | isolation source: Coral host | place: Mexico:La Bocana,Puerto Morelos, Mexico | collected 2008-11-13
TGTGTCATATATTCCTTTGGTGGAGGTGTTGAGATTCTTTGTTACTCAATCTCTAGGTAACAAAGACCTTTCGTGGGCGGACCATGGACGGTGTCATGGTGATCAAAGATGATGATGTTGGTATGTATAAGTGCCCAAAACGTCAAAAACATGGTGTTCAAAATGGCAACCAACATGACAGACGAGATTGAACTCAGGGAGAACCAGGCAGAGAATTTGTATACTTCAGCTTTCAAAAATTTGTTGGCAAGTAGTACAGATGCTTCTCAGGATTTTGTGTTGTGTAGCTTGGGTAATGGTGGTGATTCGGATTTGCAATCAACACTCGTTATCAAGAAGACAAGGCAAGCACAAGCTGTTGAAGAAGATCCATCAAAAACCAGTACAGTAGCTACTCAACAACACACTACTGATGGTGGTGCACAAATGGATGATGAAGAACCAGACACTGCAGATCAGGACATGATGTCAGGGCTGTTGCAAGCATTTGGTAAACCACAACATCATCCTAAGAATGTCAAGGCAGCAAAGAAGACCGCAGCCAAATCAAAGGCCTCCACCACCAATAGTTCATCTACACCATCTGGTGCTACTCGCTCCCATGTTACTCCAGCAGCAAATGCGACACCCGTAGTAGGTGGTTCCAATCGATCTTCGACACCTTTTACATCTTTATCATCTGTGAAAGGGGATAGCCGGGATAGCCTTAACAAATCCATCAACAAACGTTCGATTGAATCGGTTGAAAACACTCGTAGTGATGATGTCAATGATGGTCAGAAACCTTCATCCACAGCTCCCACATGCCCTAGCAAGTGGTCGTTGCCGGATGTGCCACCAACGAAACGTGGTCGTGTGTCTGCAACAACTCTGCAGGAAGCAGACGACCGATTCCTGGAAGAAATGGAACGGGTGATTGAATTGATTTGTGAAGCCAGGCTACCGGAATCATCTGAATCAGACCTGATCCAGTACGTCAAGGAAGGATTGGCAAAAACTCGTGAAATTATCGGGAAGTGTGCGACAAAGCTCAGCCAAATGAAGAGACGCAAGCATTCCACAGAAGAAGATTCACAACTGCATAAACTCAAAGAGATAAATAACTATGCGCATTTGTTTAGCAGGTTATTTACAGAATTGTCGAGCGCTACACCCAAAGCCGGCGAACTTGATCACATCATGGGTCAACTTGCGTCGCCACCTTTGAACTTCCGATCCACGGCATGATTGTCAACTGTGTTTTTAGTTGTCAATTCCGTTTTATTCACACATAATTTGTATGACCTGCACAGTACTATTTATGACTTTTTTAATTTCGATATTCATTTTTTGGTAATTATCATCATGAATCATAATTCGTAATCATAGTTATAAGAATCACATAATACTAGTATTTGTATTAGTAATAGTAATAGTGATGGTAGTAGTACTAGTAATAGTTAGAGTCAGAGTCATAGTAGAAGTAGTAGCAGTAGTACATTATAATTATTTTACCTTTACTTTTGTCTTGAAGAAACGTATTTTGCCATTAGTGGGATTTTTGCTTTCTAAATTTCTAAGTTCTAAGTACAATATGTATACAGTACAGTATTCACTGTATCTTGATTATATAATGTTATATTCACAATCTTTCGTTTCTGTTGGCAATTGGCAAATGGCTTGATTGAGTTGTTTCAACAATTTTCTTAGGATGTGGCCGTGTTGCTATGGTCAAGTTACTCAAAGCTTCCATCATGGATGATCTCAAATACAACAGGTATGATGATAATATCGCTGAAGCTGCCCAGAGAATGTTAGACACCATGGTAGTTGTTGACAGGGAATATTTCATGGATCAGTTGGTCCTGATTTTCGAGCAGGTTGTTCAGAGGCTTGTAAGATTGTTGCCATCAGCGCAACTAAAACTATCAAGCCCAGGAGTGCAGAACATTCTTCAGTGTATGAAAGCACTTCTCATGAAAAGCAGTCTTCCGTTGCCTGATCAACTGAGTATGCAGATGAACAAGTTAGTAGTCATTTTCACGGTGGATGACAAAACTATCTTACCGAATGAAGTGCTGACGGCCATTGAAGCTATCCGTAAGCCATCAGATGATCTTAGACTTTTTCATGTCATGAACAATCTTTCTCAGGGACATGTGCTCCTGACAGAAGCGGAGACTAATGCCAAGAAACGTATGTCTTCTGAATCCTCTTTGTTGGAGGTGGGTGAGGTGACTAATGCACTTTCACAGCAAGAAGGAGTTTCATCAGACCAGATGGAGGTAGATTCAGTTATGAAACATTGGGATCAAGTGAAAAAGCTGCATGGTGACTTGAAGGAGAAGCCTGAGGCCAAGAACGTCATTGATCTGGAAACGAGGTTACACAAATTGAGTGATGTATGTATCAAGAATCATGCAGCATCGGAACTTGGGGCCCACATAGCCAGTCAATGTGTTCATGGAAAGAACAAAATGAAATGTTTGGATTTGCCAAATTGGAAGATCTTACCATTGCGTCAGTACATCCCGGACGATTCATTGTTCAGGCTGGGTTGAACTAAACCTATAGTCTTTAGTATTTAGTAATTATTTATCAATTAGTTATTTTTTTTATGATTCTTAGATTCTTATGACTTCTTATAACTTCTTATAACTTATAACTTATGACTCATGACTTATGACTCATGACTTATACTTATGACTTATGACTTGTAACTTCTTATGACTCATGACTCCTATGACTTATGACTTTATGATTTATGTGACTCATGTTATGTTGCGTACTAGACTATTTTTTCATCATAATACTCATTGTAATGTGCTTTTGTTTGAATGCAATGTTTTGGATTTTGACTCGCATTACTTGACTCACACGTATACACAGTATACAGTATACATGCATACCGGCCATATGTACCATTTGTCTATGATCACTATATATTGTATTCTTCGTACACATAGATCCACCATGATTGCATTTTCAAACAATAATTTTGCCCAATGGCCACCTAACTTCTGCCGCTTTCTTGAACAAACCCCTGAGGCATCATGAGACGATTCAGAAGTGCTGTGGGGCTATCGACCTTGTCAATGAGTTTGAGAAGCCTGGTGATGAACCACTATCATTACAGAAATCACAATCCCTTATGACTTCTTGGGCTGAATGCCAGAAGGGACTAGAAGATAGGTTTGATGGAACTGCATCTCTCATGACTTCTCTGACTGAATTTCGGGAGTATTTTTTCTCTTCTATGCAACGGGGATTCCATGACAAAGCTACCAATCTGAAGGTGCAAATGATGCAATCTATCACAACTTGTCTTGATTTCTCAGACAGTACATCTATTTGTTCTTCATGGAATGATCTACGGGAACAATTGGATGATTACATGCGTCTTTCCACAGCGGATGTGTTCGATAGCGCAACGAAAGACAACATGTCAGTCGTATCATCTGCAGTGGACCATCTCTGGAATCTTCCATACCATGGACTCTAGTTCGACGCAAAGCATTTTTTGTTTTAGTTAGATTCATTTTTTCTATATGATGTTATATTTCAAAATGAAATCACCTTTGTTTATATAATGTCAATAATCAACCATTCTGAAAATTGCTACACCCATACATGCAACTACTAACTACTTGTATAGACTAGATTGTAATTTGTAACTTGCTGTAACTTCAGAGTCATGAGTCATGATTCATGATACAATGTTTTCCATATCAGAGTTGGACACCAACATAAAATAGGGTTGTATGTTCATATCTGTATATTTCCTGAAATGAAATAAATTCCTTTATCAGTTCATTCAATGTACTGGACTAGACTAGACTAGACTATGTAAAACAAACATGAAGTTCAGAGTGAAATACTGCATTTACTTCTATAGGCTGTTTTCCCAGTAGTTTGTATCAGTGTGAGTTTTGGCTATTGACATGACCATCTATTGTTTCAGCTGCGCAACTTAGGTGCAAAGTTCATCGTTGCATACAAGCGTGGTTTGAAGCTTTCCACCAAGCCATCACCGGAAATTGCAGATGGATTGAAATCATTGGCAAAGATGCAATCCTGTCTTTCCGATCAGTCATATGATCCTACCAGAATATCAGAAGCTCTAGTCGGATTTGGAGTGACTCACGATACAATGCCTATCATGGAAACACTTAAATCCCAACATGCACAATGGGTGAGTGAATTGCAAACCAAAGTGAACAATCAACTTGTCAAGCTTGGAGATGATGTAACCAAGTTGAAGCTACCAGTCTACAATTGCACAGATCCAGCTACCCAGAATACATATGATGATGATTTCGTCAAGACTTGGGGTAGTTGCTTGAAACCAGCTTCAGAGGCCGTAGCAGCATTGAAGGGTTTCATTGCAGCTGTCCAATTCTCCCTTGGTTTGGCCAATGTCAGTGTAGATCTATCCTCGTCATCTTCTTTGCTCTCAGATGGGCAACTCTTCATTTATAGCTTCACATTGGTCACTATTGTGACGAGCCCGACCTGGAGGACTGTCAGCCGTTTTTCTTTGATATGTGGGGGATGTGCCGGATGTGGTTGGGCTTTTGTTTTGTTGTAATGAGTCGAGTCAGAATAACTACTCACAACTTGATTTGATATAATTTGATATATATGTACATGTCCGTACAATTTAAATTCCGATACAGACTATTATGTATAGCCTCCACAAATTTCACTTTGCAACTTTTTCACTATTTAACTACCGTTTCAATTCACAACCAATTACATTTTATATAATTGTCATAGTAATCAATTATAAATTATTCATAGTTATGATTATGGGTCTTTATTTTTTTTATATTTTCTTAATTTATCTATCTCAAATCTTACTACCTTACTACCGGTATACCGTCAAACCACAATTGTTTTGTGCGAACTATTAAAGATGTATAGCTGTGGAACATCAATAGCTTCCTTTTATTATATTGTTTTGTGATAGTGATTGTCCAAAATGTAAATCAGATTTGAACAATGATAAGTTTGTTTATGAATCAGTGTTTCTCCTTCAACAGTCTGTAGTCCTTGGCCTATGATTATAATTATAATTTTAGATAACTTTAGCCTTGGATTGATGGCATATCAAGTGTTGCAACAAAATCCCATCCAGGCTTTCACGGTCGATTTCATTTATTTCAACAATTAACAATTCAGGATTTTGCTTTGGAAGTCAACTTGACTTGGAAGGCATGAATTCATAAATTATGAGTCGAGTCGAGAGATGAGCCAAGATGAGACAAGTTAAGAGATAATTTAGTTGATAATACTAATACGGATACGGTACGAATAGTTTGTTCCTTACAAAGCAGGAACTATACCATTTTTAATATGATTGATCTCACCATGTTCTTTTTACCATGATGACTATGACCTTAAAATACTTTAAATTATAAACTTCAAAAAACAACACACAAATCCAGCTCATGACTCATCACTGAAATCAATGAAATCATTGATAGTCAGCTATCGCAGGAGTGTCACTGCAGAGTCTGCCAAGAAGTCTGATAGCCGCCATGCCGAGATAGTTGCTAATTTGCAATTCCTGCTCAAGAAGGCGAACGATGATGGGATCTCGCTGCCGGGTGAGTTGCAGTCACGTGCATCGGATTTGCTCATACACGCCGGTGTTTCTTCTTGCGAAGATTTTAAGTCAACATGTCCGTGAACGTAAGATAAGATAATATATTGTAAATTATAAAAGTGCTTCGTCATCCTGAACTGAACCATGATTCTGATGTTTCAAGATTTCCAGCAATGTGAATTGATTCATGATTTCACAGTTCTCTGACAGTATGATTTCTTTGTTGATCACTATCAGTCTTTCAGAATTTTGTATTTGTTTTGATTCTGATCGTGTTAACTGGGGACAACTGAGTTCGACCTGAACTGTTTCTGTGCAACTGAATCAAACAGTGAGCACTGCGATGCCGATGCCGCCCAAACAAGCGGGATGATGATGATTCATATCAATGATCCGGGATGATTTAAGTTGATATGATGATAAGTTAAGATAAGTTTTATATATATTATATATAAGTAAGTGATATGTGATGTGACATATGACATTATTGTTTGTGGCCCTCTATGATTCTATGATGATATCATATCGAATCATTTCAAATGTTTTCTAACATAGTCAGTGAAGAAAGTTCCATTTATGTATGTACTGATGTTTCTTAGACAACCTCAACTCAAGACAATGTGAACAATGATGATATTTTTACGTTTTTGTAAACTGCACACTGTATTCTGTACACAGTTTGCTGTATACTGGTTGATGTGTTACCCATCTCATGGTCTACAGTCTAGTCTTTTGTAACTTTTGTATTTAGTCTTTAGTATTCAAAGCCAATGTCTACCATGCCAACATGATCAATGGTCAGTTTGTTACTTATCAACTTATCAGTTTATCAATATCAGGTCCAAGTATCATTAATTACTAATTATTAATTATTAGTTACTAATCAACTCACTTTTGATTTGAAGATAGTTGTATTATGTTTGATTTGGAAAAGAATTGTAGATAGCCATAGCACCGTTGTATCATCATCAGTTCAACATGTTCTTTGTCACTACTAATAGTTGAGATCAAATCCTTGTTTTGATGAATCAAATCAACATGCTAGTATATTTTCATTGCAGTATCAAAGATCTGGCGGTGTTGCTATGATAAATGCTCGCTGTTGATTTGACCAGTCGAACCAATGTTTAATTGGACTGTGCGGTGTGTGGGTGGCGTTGGTATTTTTTTGTTGTGTAGTCTCCAAGATGGTTGCAGACTTCTCCCAGCTGGCCCAACTGCAATGTTGTAGCTACATGGCTGCCTACATCAAGCATATCTACTACATGTGAGTTGTGAGTTTAATCGAGTCACAAGCCACACAAACTTTATGTTTGTCTTACTGTTGGAAGAATTCGGAATAATACATTTGCAATTGTAACAGTGAATCAGTATATCAATCATATTAATGAACAACCTGTTCCACCTGACCTTTGATGTTTCATCATCATATGTTTAAAGTTTTAAGTTTGTTTTTAGTCATTTTTAAATGTTGTTGAAAGGAGAAGGTGTAAGATAGGGGTGTCATATGATATGAGTCATTTGAATATGTTACGTGAACGGTTTTGATTTTTTGCGAAAATGCAATTAATTACATGTTACATTGTTACATGTTACTTGTTTCAATCTGAAACCGTTTCACTGAAACCTCAAAATAAAACCACAACCAGACCACCGCCAGACTTGCATTTCCGGGGGTTGCATTTTTGATGATTGAACGGAGACAGCATCTGACAATTGTCGGAGATGGAGATGCGTTGGATCAATTAAAAAAATGTAAAACATAGAATTCCATACGACTACAGAATTATTGTGAGCTGATTCTTTCCTATCCACCATTTTTGGATTTTCGAATGATCTATCATTAATGAATCGAATGAATCATGAATCCTCGAATGATCATCATGAATCATGACTCAATGACTCATGAGTCATTTACATAAATCATGAATATGAATTATAAATCTGTACTGCTATTGCCATTGGTATTGGCGGTGTTGGTGATCTTATATTATTTGCAGTAATTCTGATTTTACCGTTTTGAGTTTTGATTCTCAATATTTATGAGAGTCGTTTTGCTCACATCACTGACTCATATCATTTCATGTCACTTTGTGTAATATGTTTTTGGTTCAATAAATACTTGTTCTTGGTTTCATTGAGAACAAAAAATAGTTTCAATCATTTAAGCAGATACGGACAGGTAACAATTCCACAAACCAATCCTAAACCTTGCAACACTCGTGTGAATGATATTAATATCTCCGACATTCTGTCAAAAACCGCCGAACGTCATGTCTCAACTTGATTGACGTGGATTGCTATCTTCAAGCATATCCATTTTTGCGGGTTTAGTGCTATCTCCAGTCACTTTTCTGTGACAATTTACAATATTTCGTCGGCTGGCTATAAGAGAATAGCCGTTGCCATTTCAGTAACATATTTGAAAAATATTACATCCAAAATCCAGACCAGAAATTGGGTCGTCATGGGCCTAATGACAAACGACTATTGTCTCTGACAAGGGGAGGAAAACAATCCATTGCATTGGAACCACATCGTGACACTGTTTCTGTTTCCATGAGATGACTTGAGTCGATATGAACCTGAATTTTGAAACTTACCAAGACATTTGTAGCTCAGCTATCTAGGAATGTGGAGTTGCTTGTCTCGTCATCATCAGTGAGTGGAACATCATCGGGTGTTTGACCGTGTTCAGAAATAGTCAGGAGTGAGGCGATCATTGGAATACATCTTTCTTAGATTCAGGCGATCAGAGTTCAGATCTACGAGTTGCGCAGTTGTGTTGGGCATGATGGAATCGACGGTAAGGTTTGCTCAGAGCCACACACCCATGGCATCATTTGTATTACAGAAATTTCAAATTAAAATCATAAATTGATGAATTATGACAATATGATTTCATGATTCATGATTCCATGATTCATTTATTATTCTGATTCTACATGATTATATGATTCAGAGATTTACCATTCATGGATTCATGGATCATCAAAATCATTAACTACTACTACTAATACTGTTTCTACATGAGTGAGAACCATATAGTGTCATAATGGTTTTCTTTCGTTCACTTAGTGGAATTTCAAACATGGGTAAGCGTGCTGCTACGCCTACCGGGGGCAATGCATCGAGTGTCAAGAGCTCATTGCCTGTGAGTGATCCTACATCGAAACCAACAAAAAAAGCCAGGGCATCAGCGGTGCCAAAGGACAAGACTCAGACTGATAGTCCAAAGTCAAAATCTAAGGCAAAGAAGAATGGAGATTCGAACCCCTTTGAAAGTACACCACCAAAGGGTCAAAAGACATTGACAGGGGTTGTTGTGACAAAACCACAACAAGAAACTCCTCGTCCTGGTCAACATGATGTGGCTGACTCATCTCAGATTCCAAAAACATCGCATTCGACCGTTGCATCACCAGCTCCAAATGATGTTCCTCAACTGATATGTTGTTCATTCAGTCAAGTCATAATATGGCCATGGCCTTAAATCATTCTTAGATTCTTAAACCAACCAACAAATATACATCCCAGTATTGAGTATTGATCCGCATACTCATTGCCTTCTAGACGTTGGGCATTTGGTTCATAATAAGACCATATAGATGTTTTGAATGCATCACAAATTTTGATTGAGATGTTTCTGAATTGTTTTCATGATTGCCGTGAATCATGTAAACCAACAGATATTTTAGAACAGTACAGTAAAGGCAAAGGTCAAAGAATCTAAGACTCCAAGAAATTCAAGGTGACTGCACAATGAGTCCAATCTACAATATAGATCTCTCTGTTTTGATTTCCACATACCAATACCGTCTACTGAACATGTTCACCACGTTACTTTGACTACTTACATGATGTAACTTACATGTTTTGTCTATTTATGTAACGATTTATGTATTGTATGATTGTCGTATCCGTATGGTCTATACTATGACACAATAATCGCCCGAAAATTAAATGAGGCTACAGTGGCTACAGCTACGGCTACGTCTTCGGCATCGCCTTTGGAAGCTTCTGCAGCTCCGGACATTTCAGCTGGTCTTTCCGATGGGAAGATTGTGCGTGAGGACGTTCAAATTGCTGATATGTTAGATGAAATGCAAAGGGAAGGAAAAGTAGAGAATACTGAGATTGAGAAAGACAAAGATGATACTGATGCTCGTTCGACATTGACTGAGAAAATGGAAGAACTCATGGATGAAGAACTTTTGGTAGATAGTGGTCGAAGTGATTCTCAAACTTCAGATGGTAACAAGGATGCCAAGGACAATGTGGCTCCCAATGGTGATTGTACCAAGAATACTATGACTATGAGTGGAAATTGTGATAAGTCCCTGAATCAGATTGACCTTAATTATCCCAACTATAAGAAGGTGATTGAGGAAGCTCGGGGGCATCATCTTTTCATCCCATATCTTATGGACATTCGCAACAACGTCAGAAATCCACGTAATTCGGTCGAAGGGTGGATGTTTGCACGACAAGATCCATATGGTGACCTCGTTGATTTCAACAAGTATCGCAAAAAATATTTTGTTGAACCACTGGATCTGTCAAAGCTCAACTTCAATTACCAGGGGCCAGATGCCGTTGGAGGAGCAGCAGGGGTCAAGTTTCACGAATACAAGTACCCATTGCCAAAGAACAAGGATGGTACGGTTAAGACTCTTAAGACTCATGAGCACCATATCAAAGACAGTTCTGCTTCACTAACCCCACCACCTACGTCAGTGATGTCGGCCGCATTACCCAAATCAGAAGTACCAACATCCGAACAGGTGATGTCAACACCGTCAGGGAAAGATGTAGGTCAGGTAGCGATGGTAGTGGAGCCATCGCCATCAGTGCACCCTGGTGCTGGAGTGGAGACAAAGGATGGGAATGGACCAGATGTGACAACTGTAGAACGTGATGTACTTGGTTCCAAGCAGGATGTGAATGAGACTGATGTGAAATCAGGCCCTGCTTTGATTTCACAACACGATAGTCTTCAGGGAGAAGCTGCACCACCGACTCATGTGTATGATCAATCTGAAGAACAGTCAGGGCCATCGCCCGCAGCATTACCTCAACACACTGAAAATGAATCTACAAAAATGAGTATGACAGCATGCGAACATCCTCCTGACCCTGCTGATGGATCTGAGAGTAGTCCTGTTGGGACACCTTCGCCATTGAAAACTGCATCAGATTTCCGTGGTGGTGAAGTTGAAAGTGATCCAAATGACTCCGACTTTGTAGACCCTGGGTGTGAGCGTAGGGAGAAGGGCAGGATTGGTGATGACGGTGAGACATCGACAATGAAGAGGAAAAAACCACGTTTGACGAAACCACTACCAAAGTCATCAAATCAGTTGAATGTTCATGGTCAGAATCATGATGATAAATCATCATCATGGGCCTAGAAATTGGTCAATGCAGATGGCTCCGTGGACATGCAGAATCTGTTGGCTAACATGTCATCACATTTCATCAAGAAATGTCGTGAAAAGACTTTGAAAGACACTATCGGCCTACCCCCAAGATTGACATTGGCATCACTATGTTCTGGTAGCGGTGCAGGTGAACTAGTCTTCGAATCAGCTGTAAGTCAATTGAGTGAGGAATTTCTATGCCCTTTGCAATATGATATTGCATTTGTTTGTGAAAAGGAGGCTTGGAAACAAGCATACCTGAAGAACAACATTATTCCCAAGGAGACTTGTGTATTTGACGACGTTGTCACATTAGGTGCGATTGCTGATAAAAATCCATCAGCCACTTTGTGTAGCACCACTGACGCCGAATCCGATCGCAAGAAACTCAAGGGTAAGGCCACGGTTGAGGAGAAGCTTAAGACGCCACATTACTGTGTACATCACAAGAAGTCGTGCGATCCAAGGAGACCAGTTTGACTGATTGATGAGCTGGGAAACGGTTGAGGAGGGTGATGGAATGTCATGTGATTATAGTTTTATATTTTTTAAAATTAATTTTTTGGTTTCGATTGTAACGTGACATGTGTTTAATGTTAATCAGATGATTTGATTCTACATGGATGATACTGATACTGATACTGATAATTAATTTGACTATGACTATGACTATATTATATTGATTTTCAAAGATGCGACTTCTTTTCTTGTATGATTGATTGATTGAATCTGAATAAGCTGAATACAACTTCGGCAACACGAGTCGAGTCAGAGTCATATCATATCATCATTCATATCAATATCAATGTCAATTTCAATTTCATGATTCAGATTCAAATCTCTCATTTCATTTCATAACTACCCGTATGCATCCAGAGACCATTGATGATGATGATGATGATGACTATACGAACGACGATACACGACGATTACGACGATACGAAAATATAAATTTAAGTTCTCTAAGCTTTCTACTACGAGTATATCAGCAGTACATATGTAATATTCATATAAATCATAAATAATGAAATACAGTATAAATTATTTCTATAGTCATCGTTGTCATCGTATTTAACCGTCGACTGATTCAGCCCACGCCCAGGACCAAGGAGATCTTCATGCTCAAAAGCGGATTTTCATGTAAAGGCAACTCCCGTATGAACACAAAGTTCAGTGACTTCCGTGAGAGTATGAAGAAGAATGACTTCTCGAGTTGTTCGGTGTCAACTTTTTATGGGACCTTAGGAGTCATCGCAGCTGTTCGACCAAAGATTGTGGTGTTAGAAAACGTCGATACCATAGGCAGTGAAACATCACCTGATAGCAATCTCTCAAGAGTTATGAGTGAACTCGGTGCACTTGACGACGGGATGTATGCGTGTCACGTATACCGCATCACAACCGCAGACTACTTTTTGCCACAAAACAGGACCCCTGGTTGTGACATCCAAATTGATTGATTCAATTCAATTTCATTTTGTTTTTTTCACTCCGGGATTTTCATGATCATGAAAGCAATCCATGGTCCCAAGTGATTACTTTCATGTACATGTTGACAAGAAATGGTAGTACGTTAGTACAGTACCTGACCGGGAACTTGTTATGTTTGATCCGTTTGATTGACTTTGCTTCTGGCAAAAAAAGAACATAGTGAATCAATGAATCAATCATGATTATTGACATCCTTGACAAATCGAATCGACAAACCTAGAGTTGACGATACCATCCATAGCTCCATAACATACCGTACTGATGCTGATGCTGATACTGACGAGTTGTTTTTGATTCGAAGACATTCCTACCGTTTAATTTATAATTTCATAACTAGATTATAACGAAATATAACTTTTAGCCAATAGCATCTCACAGATGCACTGCCCTACTTTTGCAAAGCCGAGGATTCGTGTGACATCGTTCTTGCAACCTGATGCTTTTTTCGGTGCAGTGGGTAAGCTGTTAGATGAGTTGAAATGTGG
>OMLO01003488.1_pt1 | contig 12971 bp, 4 predicted proteins | sample 1674811 | NCBI WGS metagenome assembly OMLO01 (sample SAMN06265003, study PRJEB25207) | coral metagenome | isolation source: Coral host | place: Mexico:La Bocana,Puerto Morelos, Mexico | collected 2008-11-13
AATGGCTAAAATCGATACCCAATTTATGACCAAAACAGCTGAAAAACCATACCCTTTGGGGCCGCACATACCTATATAGCCCATATAAGGGAGTACCCCCCCCCCAGGTTATAATGACACTGTTATTGTAACAATAGTAAGCATGAACAGGAAATAGAAATGTATCTCAAACCATTGAGTTTTCAAACCTCCCAGTAAGTTTCACCAAAAGTCACTTCCCTACCCCCAGTTGAATACTGTAGTTTCATCCTTGCTTTCTTGAGCTATCCAATATTTGAAACAAACTTTGAAAACACATTACTCTACTGTATTTGTGTCAGAACCTTGTTGCTATGAGGGTTGTGTGATAAAATCATAACGTCTTAATTAGCTCTTAATACTAAACTGAGTTATTTTGTTCTTAGGTTAGTGCATGGTGCAGTGAGGGAAGATGTGAAAGTGTGCCAACTAAGAAAAGAACAGCAAGAGAAGTCTACAGTAAGATACTACACAGCTTATTATGTATTAACTGAAGATGATCTGCTTTTGATCAGTGTATTAGCAAGTAACTACCATTTCTATTCATGAATCCTAACTGACAACTTAACTACAAACTGTCTACAGCTTTCAGAAACTCAAGTTGCTATTTCAAGGTTAGGAGATTTCTTGACCCATAACCATAACCAGTTGCTAGTGACCATACCTTGACACTGAGCCCATGAGAGACAAGAAAAAGTAAACAATTCCCATAAATGCTACAAACTGTGGTTTACACCTTGGGCTCTGAAACGTGATTTAACATTGATCATGCATCAAGTTGAACTGAGGCAACATTAACCAAAGCAAAACACAACCTTTCCAATAACTCTGTAGGGTGATATAATTTGAAACATAACAAATAGAGTTCTAACAAGCAAAAAACATAATACAGAGTAATGATTGTCCCATACAACGACACAGTTGCGAATAATATTCTTTTACGAATTAATTAATTTATTATAACTAATAATTGCTAATCCTTTTGTCCTTTTTCTCTCAAACAGTTCTAAAGCTTTTTCTTTGTGTCTCAATTAACAATTCCAATTAATTTTCTAATGTCAAAGGAAAATTATGTGCATACATGTAATGTCAGTTCCAGGAATAGAGAAAACAGGTATTATTTTTGTATTAAATATTAAAGTAAATTAAGCATGTTTAATTAATGCCTTAAAATGAGTTGTGTCAGATTACGTAACTAGTGTATTACCTTTTAACACTTAAATCAGTTTCAATTCTTTTAATTAATTCAATGAACTAACACAAAGCCATTTTTACTACTATAATTATAATTGCAAGCTCTTACTCATAATGCCTTCACTTATTTCTGTATCCCACATCCGGAATAAATTATTAAGTGTATTGAACTTGTAGCATCTGTGCCATCTTGTTTTGTTCTGTTTCATGTTTTCTTTCCACAAGCACTTCAACCAGCTGTTTCTTTCTCAACAAATCATTACTGCTTTGATTCCTAGCAGAGCGTCTTTAATCTATGAATTTCATTTGTCATTATATAATTTTGAAGTTGTGGATAATCTAAATATTGCCCATTCTGTGGCAAACAAGTTAGTCCTAATAAATTATATCAAGAGGATAGCAAAAGTTTTCTTTGCTCCACTAAGGTGAGAATAGGTGGGTAGAGGTGAGTGGAGGACAGTAAAAGAAACATCTTTTAGTGAACTATAAAATGGCCTGTGTTATATTTTGTATAATGTGAAATGACCTAACATGTTCCATGAAACATGATTCCTACTCTTAGTACCTTCTGACCATGGTTGAGAAGATACAATATAAACTGTTTATACTTGAAACAAATTTGAAAAGATGGATATTACAGTTAGCAAATGTTCAGTGTTGTTGGTATCAATGTACTTATTTCTCCTTGTATTATATGTCAGTTTGGTGCTTTACAGACATGTGATGACAGTAACTACCTTTAGCTATGACATGAAATTTTCACAGAACATTCATTTCACGATTAAAAAATACAAAATTAAAGTGATGTAAACAATAAGTGCAGTGAATGTAACATGACATAAATATCAAGTGGCTCACAATATTTTATTGTTGACACATAGTCCCGCCATTGCATTTTTGTTAAGTGATAATATATGCTCAAAATTGTAAAATAAATGTGCCATGAAAATTTCATGTAGTAAGGTAAAGTACTAGCTTTTAGCATGGTGATGTACAAGTAAATTCTCAGAACTATCATTTTCAGACATGTCTGGCAACAATTAAGGAGAATAAAGATGTTGAACTTGAGAGTGAATAGGTTCAGATGTAGGCACATAATGTGATTTTCAATGCTCTGACGATGCACATGCACATTTTTTAACAGACCCTTTGTGCACAGCGAAGGGCTCAACAAGGCAGAAAAATGCACGGTCTACAACAAAGACAACTGCTTCAGCTGTTACTAAAGCTACCACTAAAACAAAAGCTAAAGGTGTTGTTTATATAGATAGCTAAATCAAAAATTCAAATTCAAATGCATAAAGTAAAGCACAACAGCACCATAAAAACAGAATTGATACTGCTGTTTGCCCTTTATTATTTAACATTAAATAAATGTGTCCAGATAAATAATAACTTTATTCTACTTGACATCACTGAACTCTCGTAAAATTCAAATTGATCACTATGATTTGTTAGTTTTTCAACAGTTTTTTTCTGACGTTAAATCTTTCTAATCTAATTGTTTAAGTCTCTGTTAATTACTCAGGTATAAAAGACTTGGACAACTTCTATCAACTTTTAGTATAAACCAATTAGCATTCTATCATGAGTGCTGTTTTCTGATTGGCTGTGCTACTCATTACCTAGTAGATTTACACTAAAGCCATTAGATTATTGGCTCTCAATCTCTATTTGTGATAGTTGACAAGGGTACAGCGCGAGTCGACTATCACACAATAGAAATCTCATGCTCATAATCTAATTGTTTAAAATTAGCTCTAAATCTTAATCTTTGATAATATTATTAACTACCATTGAATTGTTGGGAATAAATAGTAGAAACTTCTCATTGTTGTTGTAAATTTATTTACCACATAAATTTGACACACTAGGAATTTTTTTTGACCACTGGCTTGCGAGTTACAGATGGCGTCATCTGTTGTGGTGTTGTATCTAATATTTTCTGAATAATTTATTGTAGCTCCTACAAGAAAACCATTGTATCCCTATGAAAAGAAAAGTATGGCTGACAAACAAGAAAAGGGTAAGAATGTTTTTGGGGTAAGGGTTATGCTGTAAAGTTTTGGTTTAATCACTAGAAAGGTCTGCTAGCATTAACTGTAGTCATGAGAATATCAAGGTAAGAGAGTTAATCCCTCGTATAGGCCTTATACCCAAGGTAATCGCTCTTAAGCTATTTTTAAACATGGTACCCAGTTCTTCTTGCTGTATAAGGCTAAAGGGAATTTAAGTACAAGCGAGTGATTCTAAAAGTGCCCCAAAATATAGGTTTAAAAGGTCCAGACGTGTTTATGTACTAGGCATATAAATTATTGTTACTTGTGAGTAAGGCTGGACTCTAGATTGCACTCTAGTTGTGTTCCTGGGTGGGGTACTGTAAGCAGCAATACTTGAATGGCTACTAACTGTGCCACCAGTACAAATACTGCCAAGAGACTGAAGGGGCCATAGTGACACAGGATTACATTGGACGATCATCTCATAGCTTTCAATCAACAGTCTTTCTCTTCATTCTTGGACGAGCTGCCTGTATAAACTGGTCGCCTCATTCAGGAACTTTTGATCTGTATCAATTTTCTAGCAAGGTGTTTAATATTATCCAACAGTTACACTGTAGGTATTTTCTACTCATAGTGAATTACAATGGGTAGTAGTACATTTCCTTCGTTAAAAATACCATCAGTGGTTTTCACGAGCTAGACAAGTTTATTGCTGTGTCTATGTATTGGCTTCCTTAGCGCTGAGAAGAGTTAAGACTGCTGACGTTCTAAGAGTTCCAACAGCAGACAACCTTCCATCAGATAACAAAAGAGAGGCAAAAGTCAAGAGGAACGGGGTAAACTTAACTGACTGTTGTTTTTTCCTGTTCTTTTAGATTTTTAATATATATTTTTTGTTATTTTTAAGAGGCACTGTAGTAGAATTTCAATATTATTTTTCATGTCCATCAAATTCTGAGTCGCGTTGCTGGATCACAGGAAAATCCACTAATGTTTTGATATGACAAATTACAGACACACGTCTTTTTTAAGGCTTATGAGAAGGACAGAACAGTTGCAAAAATACACAAACTCATCTTGCGTAACATACAGTATTGTCATCAAATCTCCCCAATTAGTACTATGAAGAATGTGTGAACTAACGTAAGGAGAAGATGTATGTTGACAAAGCTGTAACACTGTAATAAGATAATTGATTGTAATTGAACTAGTTGAAAGACTAAACCGAGAAACAATAACTCCAGCAGAGAATGTTACATTGGGTCTTGCATCTATTTGTAGGAGAACAAAAATCGCCCCCACACTACTGTTGGAAGGGATGGTCCGTTAGATGGTTCCCAGCAGTTTGCCAAGAAACCTGCAGGTGATTACAGAATTACTCTTGAAAATGATTTTGGGTGCAGTAAATGAGAGTCCCAATTATTTTTGTTACCCAGACTTAATCTAAAAAAAACTGTGTTTCTCACCAAGCTGTTGTTGTCTGCTTTCTGTAGGGAAAAAGGCGTCTAAGTCTCAGTCCTCCAATCTGTCACGGTCACTGGAGTCCCTGGGAAAAGAGAGCGATGATTCCAACGTAAGTCAGTCCTTATTTGGATCGTCGTCACGCAATAGGAAATCTTTGCGAGGTGACCCAAGTAACGTGTGTGCAGGAGACAGGGGGCGCTTTTCAATTGACCAATTTCGTTGTGAATTTTTGGCTGTTTCCAGTGCAAAATGGAACATCATTATCCGGAATTTTCTGGTATATACCGTATTTTTCGAAAATTTATCACCGGGAATTTCTGTACCATTTGATTTTCCTCCCAGATTTTCCGGGATTTTCGATAGAATGGTTCTCATTTCGGAATTCAACAAGTTTTGGATTTTCTGGAAACCTTTCAAGATAATTTCCGAGTCATTTGCAACTGTATTCTAACTGTTCCTTGAATGGCAAGCGCTCTAAGCGCCATTGGAAATTTCAGGATACTCGAACTTGAATGTTCGGTGGAGTGGAAACCGCCCCAGCACAATACTTGGATGACTTCGCAGCTGAGACTGTTGATATTTTCGTTCGCTCATGATTGGTGTTTACGCATCACGTGACTGAATACTTAAGAATATCGGAGTGATATTCCCCAATTTGCGGCGAAAAATATTTGAAGGATAATAAACACAATGGCCCCCATTTGACTTTGAAAATATGTGTAGCTGATTTTATGAATGTGAGTGCAAATCAGGATTTACCCTACGAGTGATATTTGAAAGTTCTTTCAAAATTGGACGAGTCTTCAGGCGAGTGCAATTTGTAAGAATTTTCAAATATCACGATTAGGGTAAATAGGGTAAATAGGATAAATCCTTAATTACTCGAGCTTTCATAGGAATACTCATTTGTCCTTAAACATTATCAGGGCCGGGTTGTTCGAAAGGCGGTTAACGCTAACCCAGGATTAAAATTTAACCGAAGTATTAATTTTGCTTGTATAAAAATGTTTCTCACTTCTTATGCTTTGTGTAGCTTGAGATTCTTCAAGCTCAAGACTGAAGGCCAAACAATATAAACAGGAAAACCTCACCGAAAAGTTACAAAACTCAAATTAAAATTCTCGCTATTCCGAGGTTAGCTTAATCGGACTCTTTCGAACAGACAACGTGCGCGGAGAAACATCCGAGCATATTTTGGCGTAAATTGAGGCTATTATTTATATATTGGCGAGTTTTCTTTAGACATGATAAATTTTAATGAATATACTTAATGTGTGTTTTATTCAGGGCTCAAGTAGTACGTTAAGAGATTCTAGCTCGACAACATCAGGCGGTTGTGAAGTTAAGGACAGAAGGGCTGTGAGTGACGCAGCTCAAATAGAAATTGGTAAAAAGATAACTAAACGAAACTCTCAACTAGGAGGCTCTGCATCGTCCTTGGCAAAAGATAAGGCTGGAAAAGGTCAGTTACGTCCTCGGCGTTGTTCGCTTCTTTTTTTGTCCAAGACAGATACCCTGAGAGTCGACCGAAAAAATCGGTAATCAGTGGTAAAGTAGATCTACAGAATTTTGTGTATTCTCTTTGACTGGTTGATAGTTGCTTTTCTAAATTCCCGAGGAAGTAGCAAACCATTTAGGTCATTAAACATGTAAATTTGTTTTCTTAGGTCAGCGAATCTCAGAAGATTCTCAAGTAGGGGGAGAATTAAGCGGGCTGCAATAGACTTCTATATACTTGCGCTGCTATGACTTAAGGCAAATATCTGGAGTCAAATTAAACGTTTTTATAGAGTGGGTGCAATTCTTTGTCATAGATTCCATGATGAGGAGAAGGTCTAGTCTTCCAGTCAGTGGACTGTCTAATCGCAAGTCTTCCAGGTCCGCTACAGTTAAAACGCCACAAATAATGATTGGACAGGATTCTACAGTCACAGGAGAGAGACAAAGGTAAAACTGATAGCAATCTAGGAACTGCTATGTTATCGCACAATGTAGTGTTTTTCTGATAAATGTCATAATAGTATGCTAAATGTAAAAGATGACACGAGCGTGGGACCCACGCTCGTGTCATGTTGAATAATTCATCTCTCACATTTAATTACCGAGCTCAACATTAACCGTCTTCATTGAATTACAGTAGTATGCTAGTTACAGTGGTGGCAAAAATGCAGTTTACCAATAAGCAGATGCAGCAGATAACGTAATTGGTAGCAAGGGCGGAAATAGTGGCGTCAGTGGAATTACGATCTGATGCTCCTGATTAGCGACAGAGACAGAGAGCATCTTTAGTTCTGATTGGTTGTAGTATGTTGGACGAGCTCTATTTGGCAATCACAGATCCTAGAAAGTGCAAGACAGAGAGAACTTAAATTAATTTTTTTATGTAATAGCTGTTGCAAGTCATCTGAAAAGCATCATAAGAATAATTTCCTTTAGTGGATAGACTGTGGATATAAAAGACACGATATTCTTTACTCGTTGACGTCGTTTTTTTTTGTTCCCTAGTGGCTCTTCAACTACTCAAAAAATGACCAGAGTCACAGACGGTGTTGCTTCATTACAAATTGCAGGCGGCGGTGATGGGTGAGTGCCTTGACAAGAACTTGAGCTGAAAATTGTGTTTATTTGATTCACTAAGTAGAGCTAGAAACTTATAGAAGATGTTAGTGGCTAGTTTTTTTTATGTTGAAGCCATGTGTAACGTGTTTAGGAAGGAAGCACGGAGAGGCAGGTAACTTAAATTCAGGATCGCTTCACAGAATTTCGCACTGATTGTTACCTCATCGTAACATTGTAATTTGTGGCTGTTTGTTTTAGGAAACCCCCGAAACCGCCAAAGAAGACTCCGTTTGCATCTTCATTTAATGAACTGAAGCAGGTTCATAGAGGTACTCGGACAAACAGTTCAAGAAACAGCACCTCTGAAGGAAGACATGGAGCACAGTAAGTGCAAGGGACGACCACGCGGCAGGCTGGGGATTAGGGACGAAAACAGGAAGAGAGAAGAGTTCCTGAAATCCCTACTCCACCCTATAAGAACGGGGTAGAGAGAGCCCTGGAACTTACAAGCGAAAAGGATTGGGGATAACACTGATACTGAAAAGAAGGAGAGGGCCCTGGGAACGAGATTAGATGATAAGTTAGTTAATCGTCTTGATAATCTTGTACTTAGATCTCTCTCCAAGAGAAATGCGAAAAATTCGAATACGAGATTAACTTATGATACAGTTGGTTGTGGATACTTTCCGTCTTATTCATGGATTTGTGTTTTGTGGTCTATTTATTTTCAAAAACTATCTATAACAAACACTAATCCAGGAGTGAAATACTCCTGTGTAATGATCGTAATATAATTTCATTTTGGGCTTATAGTCGACATTCATTACGAAGTTACCAAAAAAAAGTACAAAATTACGAATCAGCAGCACGTTATTGTGATTGTATTGAGCATCCTTAGTCGAAGTATATTTATAAAGAGTTGACAATTTTTACCGACTAAGGTTATTGATCTTTAGTTTTGTATAGAGAATAAGAGATTTAGGTCAAAGAGATGATTTTATATACAAAGATCGGATTTATTACTTTTGACGAAAAAGCAGTAAGTTTAATTTTTATTGAACTGAGTAGATGCGTTATGTTCATTAATTGTGCATGTGTTCGATTATTGCTTATATTTGGAAATGAGCGAATTGCACTTTAATGTGAAGAAATAAAGAATAAGTTTTAATGTAAGTGTTGCCAAAACTGCAGAAACAGTATTGAGTATGGAGGTGAATAAAATCAGTCTAACTTGGTTGGTTCATTTGGTTTCTGTAAGTATGAGGATGAACTTAACAAAATTGTAACACGGGATTGCGAGTAATTTAAGCTTTCACTTTTTTTGCTGACCTAAACCTGTCTTGCAAACTTTTGTCCATCCAATTCGTAACGGCCAATGTAGGGTTTGCCTCGAACAGTCTGAGTGATATGACAAGGTGGGTGCACTTTCCCTCCCCAAAGTCCCCATTCTTAGCCTTGGGTAAAACAGTGTGTAATTTTGGTGCAGTTTAGTTTGCCGTCCTCCGACGGAACCGGAAAGTTATTTAGGTGTGTCAGTAGCTTGTCAGTGATGTAAGTAACGTATTGTCAGTTGTTACGAGCACAGATCTGCTAGCAGGGTGCTATCCATGAACTTATCGCAAACAAAACTGATAATTTGTTATCAGTTCTGCATTGGTCGTGGCAGGAGGACTCCTGTCGTGGTACGTTCCCGGGGGGTAGTCCCTTATATGGGCTATGTGCGGCCCCAAAGGGTATGTTTTTTCAGCCGTTTTGGTCATAAATAGGGTATCGATTTTACCATTCTGCCGCCATTTTGGTCATAAGTAGGGTATCGATTTTTTTTGCAGTCTACTCTTCAATTCGGTTTTTTAAGAAAAAGCTACTTCTCCATCACGCCCTCCCTCGCCCATCTGCGCTTTGCCTTCTTCTACCCCGTTTAGCGGCACCTGCTACGCAGGCTAGATAAAGCCAGCAACAAAAGCCCTTGCCCTAATGATCTAAGAGTCATGTCATAAATGTATCAAATGTTTGGTCAGGTCATAAATAGGGTAGGGAATAGAACATACATGCGGATACTTGATGTCGCCATGGTTAACTTCATCTCTCTTGATGTTTGCGATCCACTGATTGCGTCTTTTCTGAGAAAGTTTTTCCGTTAAGGTGGGGTTCTACCTGAAGGCAGTTTTTCCGTCGCGTAACTTGGGTAACCAGATGTCCCCTGACAGCCTGGGATGCTCTCGCGTTGGGGTCAACTGTCTGGTGGTGTTCTCCTATCCCTTCTTTAAACTACTTAAAATTTCACTCGAATTCAGGTAGACCCCACCTTTGCGCAGCAAAATCTTCCCATCGTAGCATATTCTCTCAAAGCTTGTTTTGGCATGCAAGATGGCGGCGTAGTTACCGTTGCTATGAGATCACGTGACGCATGTAAAACTTTCGTCATAAATAGGGTAAGGGTTTTTTTCCTGGAGTACCCCCCACCCACCCCCGGGTGGTACGGTACACGATAGGGAAGAATTTCTGCTCCTGTTTAAAGTTTTCATATCATATCCAAACTACCGTCCAATACAGACGCTAGTTACTACGGTCGCGCATGCTCTGTACTTTGTGTGAACTTCGTGTTTGGCGGGAAACGCAAGGTGTTCTGGGCAGGTAATTCAAGATGGCGGCACCTTCAGGGTATATGTAGCTCTGTTTAAAGTTTCTCTAGTTAGGTTGGAAACAAAAGTAGAAACAAAGCGATAGCGATGAACGGGGCTGTAATATCCAACACCCCAATAGCTGTTGACTTCTGGAGGTTGAGGCACTGCCAGCACTCGAGAATTTTCTTTCTTTCTCACATGCACGCGGACCACACTGTTGGGCTGACCTCTTCGTGGAATTCTTACAAAATTTACTGCTCAGAAGTGACTAGGAGGCTTGTAATAGCTAAACTTGGAGTTAACAGCGACCTCGTAGTTGGCCTTCCCTTAGATGAATGCATTGTTATGAATCTTGATGAAGATGGAAAGGAAAGCATGACTGTAACGCTTATTGACGCCAACCACTGTCCTGGTTCTGTCATGTTTATTTTCGAAGGCTACTTTGGGAAAATTCTCTACACCGGCGATTTCCGTTACTGTCAACGTTTCACAACACACTCTGCTATTCAGAGGAAACAATTTGACGTCCTTTATTTGGACAATACTTATTGTGATGCGAAGTGCGCTTTTCCCACTCGTACTCAAGCAATCGTCAACATTCTCGAGATAATTAGAGAACATCCTGAATGCAAAGTTGTCATTGGGCTTCATAACCTTGGTAAAGAAATGCTTCTTCATACAATCGCTGTCGTGTTCAAAACTTGGATTGGAGTGGATCCTTTGAGAAAAGAAACACTGAAACTTCTTGAAATGCCCGATGTGTTTACTTGTGATGTAGATAAAGTAAGGATCAGGGTAGTGAAAAGTCATGAAATCACCAAGAAAAACCTTCAGTTTTGGAACTCACAAGAACCAACTATCGCAATATTGCCAACATGTCTCTATGTTGGGGCAACAAACCCCTATGCCAATGTAGAGAACGTTTTTGTTGTTCCCTACTCAGATCATAGTTCTTTTGAAGAGTTGACAAAGTTTGTTCAGAATGTCAAGCCAAGGAAGATTATTCCCATTGTGCATAAACACAAACTGTCACCAGGTGAAACCTTAAACAGGAGAGTGAATATGAAGGTATTTCAAGATCTGATGGATTCTACCCCATCGTCAGAATTTACTGTCCCTCATTCTGTAGAGTGTTTCATGACAGGAGAAATACAGCAAGACAGAAAGAAAAGAGTGAAAGCAACAACAAAGATAAAAAAAGCTGTAAAGGTCAAGAAACCTCGTGGAGTCATCTTTTCCCCCAGCCCAGAGAAAACAGAAATGAAAGGGGACAAATGTGACCTGGAAATCAAAGAATCAGATGGAACGTTAACAGTCTTTAAGAGTGCAGGTCATGAAGAACATAGCAAGGAGCAAGAAATCACAGGAAATGGACAGAATGCTGGCACTCTTTCTTCCAGTAAGTGCAGTTTTGCAGCTACTGAATCGGGTGAAAAATTAGAGATGGATGAATATTCATGTGAAGGAATCACACTGGAGGAAATAAATACAACTGCCTACTTAGCAGACAGTGAATCTGGTGGAAATTCAGGTCCATGTGCTGCTTCAGGTGAAGAAGATCATGATCTGGCGCAACAGAGTATTGGCAGTAAAATTAAGAAGGTGGATTCTACATCCATTGCATCTGGCTTGATAGACAGTGAACCGGGAGAAAAACTAAACAAGGATGATGTTTTTGGTGATAAACATTTTTTTCAAGAGAAGAGCATGGTGCATGAGATCACAGGAAATAAAACAGATTCAGTTGCTTCTTCATCCAAAAGTGGTTTGATAGGCTGTGAATCCAGACAAACAATAAAGGCACTTAACTGTGAAGGTGATAAAGGTTTTCAAGAGAACAGCATGGTGCATGAGATCACAGGAGATAAAATAAGTTCAGTTCCTTCTTTGATCCAAAGTGGCTTTGTTGGCTGTGAATCAGGAGAAACATTGAGGGCACTTGATGGTGAAAGTGATAAAGAACTTGACAGGGCACATACATCCATAGGAGACAAGAAAGATGCAGTTGCTTCATCTATCAAAACCAAGAATATGTGTGACAGGATTTGGAACTCTCCAAAAGGAAAGAATTCCATTAGAGATGCTAGAGGAGTTAAAGCAACCTATCTAAAAGTCAAGGATCTGTGCAACAATGTTATTGTTCCAGTAGAGAATCTTTCCTTGAAAAGAAAGTACAGAGAGCTTAAGGACCAAAATGATGAGGACAGTGTTGATAGTGTTGACAAGAGTAGTTCAAGCAAGAAGAAATTCAATATTTATACTGGATGCTCATGTGATTTTGCACGGAAATTTTTGGCAGACATGATGAAAAATGCTGCTTTTAGAGACAAATGAGTGTTTATTTTGGGTACCAGCTACCTTGAACATTTCGTTATATTAAATTGTTTTGTAAATTAAATGTTGCCATAAGGGTAAAATACTGACATCGATCAAAATGGACACAAATTTTCTATTTCATGAAGCAGCTTTAATGAAAAGTAAATCATGAATATTTATGAATACCAGGACTACTTGAGACTTTGTTGTGGTCATTGAGTTGTTGGGTTAGGAACTATACCATTGTCATAAATTGTGGTTTCGTTTGTAATTAATATTTAATATTCATGAAGTCAACAAAGAGACTGGCTTATCCACAAAAAAATTAATATCTGAGCTTTATTGTTTTCCAGCTTTATTTTCAATCAACATACTTTAACGTTGAGCAGCCATCTTGAATGTCATTACCAGACACCATAAATGTTGGCAAACTTGTAATTGATTGTCATTGTCTTGCTGAACAATGTGGAAACAACTTGGACAATGATTAATCTCTGGTGCTTTTATCTGATACTGTAACACCTGTTATGACTGTGACCAGGTATTGATTTTCACTAGACCAAGAACAGTCCGTATTTCACTTAGTCCATTGAGCGAGGCCGTCAGTGCAATGAGGAAAAAATGACCATGTGAAAAAGGGAATACTCATTCTGTTGGTACAATAAGCCTGCATAGTATCAGGCTTGTTTTGCATGGTAACATAAAGGTGGTAGGTGTCTCAAAATTGAATGTAAGACTTGTATCCTAGTAAAAATCAGCAGCTAAAGGTTATTGGCACACATGAAACAAGTGG
>OMLO01003489.1_pt1 | contig 12971 bp, 11 predicted proteins | sample 1674811 | NCBI WGS metagenome assembly OMLO01 (sample SAMN06265003, study PRJEB25207) | coral metagenome | isolation source: Coral host | place: Mexico:La Bocana,Puerto Morelos, Mexico | collected 2008-11-13
TTTGCCAGTGCACGCAAATTTCGCATTGGCCAAGTAGGGAAAGCAATGGCCTCTTGTAGAGTCTTGAAAATGCTTATCTAAATTCCTACCGTTAGGGCAACATGATAAAGCTGATGTGTACTATAGAACAGCTACATATGGGTTATTGACCAAGCGTGAGGTCAAGATGGCTGGATATTGTCCAAGTTCTTTTTTTTTTGCATGTTTATAGACCGAGATGAGGTCGAGGTCCATAAAAGAACAAGGCCAATATCCAGCCACCTTGACCAAACAAGCTTGGCCAATAAAGGATTTATTATGTGGGATAAAACACCAAAACATGATAAATTTTCCTTGCCAGACAAAGTCTGTATCCCAAGCGGGCAAGATAGCTCCACCTTGCCCGCTCGGGTAGCCAATCACAGCGTGATATCATATAATAAATACATTTACAAGATGCCTACAATGTACTTCAATAATTAAGCTTAATTTGATTGTATGTACAGGTACAACTTGATGCCTGAGATGCTAGACAATCATCTCATCTAAGCCTAATTTTTGCATGTTCCCAAGGGAGCACAAGGTCTCCTAAGAGGATAGAGCTTTACACAAGTCAACTAAAAAAATGTTGGAGCTGTTTTAAGCGTAGTAAACTTTAAGAGCATATTATTAAGCTTAATTTGCTTGCCTTGTCTTCGTCGAGCACATGGCACTCGTATTGGTCGTCCCATCCTTCGTACAGGTGTTTTTCTTTGGCCAATTCGCCAACATTAATGTAATTCAGACCTGTTCTTTCTGCTAGAGTGCTTGCTGTCACTGTTTTTCCTGTTCCTGGAGTTCCCGTCACCAAAATGTTCGGACGCGTCCTACCGGACGCCATATTCACTCTCAAAAGCTTGGGCCAGTCTTTTTCGTTTCTTATTTCTTGCGTAGTACCCAGGGTCCAGGGCTGCGTGCCAGAGGAACAAAGTACTATGTAAAAATAATTAATTAAGGCAAATCCTCGGTGTAAGAACCTGTAACACTCACCAGTGACGTAAAACAAAGAAAACAAAGAAGTCAAGATAATAGACCCTAACCCCAGCAATAGCTACAAAACAAAGAAAAACTGCAAAGGTTCTTACACCGAGATAAACCCCAAATTCGTGCGTGTCTAGATCTTTTCGGTGCACCAATGGCTCTATAAACGTGCTTAAGCTAAATATGCAACAACAGCGTTCAACTTCCAAATGGAAATATGAAAAGTTAGCCGTCGTCGTCCATGTTTCATAAACGACGCATAACTTGGTCATTTCACGTTATGACGGCGACGCCATGCATGACGTCTAGAAAAACATTAATATTTTACCGTCAAATTTCACAGATGCTCAGATATGTTGAGTGCGTTTATCGGTCTCAGAACTTGCTCAAGTTTCATAGTGTAATGCCAGCGTTCAAATCCAACCAAACGAAAAATAAGCCGCCGCCGTTCACGTTCTCCAAAATACCCAGAACTTTGTCATTTCACGTTGTTGTTTTGCAGAGGACGGCTAAGAAATGTACAAAGAATTAAAACGCACGTGCACAGCCATTGTTCTGCTCATTAAAACCTTTTGTTTTTTGGCGTTGCCGTCCCCGTCGCCTTCTTAGTTTGCTTCCTAATTGCATTATAAAGACAACGGTTCAGCTGGCTTAGCATCTTTTTACTTCTAGCTTGTTTTAGCTAAGAAAGATTTGGGTAAATAGAGACACATACAATTACACTAGTGGGGTTTACTACAAAACTACAAAACGAGAAAAAAAGAAGGAAAAAATGGATGCATTACTTTCGCGTAAATTTTTAATCGAAAGCAAGAACCTTTCCTATTCGTTTGTAAGAAACTGGTTTTTTTTTTCTACCTTTCCTAGACGTTTTTAGCGCTTATTGCGGCTTTATGACCAACACACGTGACAGGCTTTTGGCTGGCTTTTCAGAGTTTGAGCCAATCACATTCTGAGCACGTGCAATAAGAAAGTTGGCGTGCAGATTAAATTAGTTTTTCAAATTTTACCCGAGAAGTAACGAATACTGTCGGAGTCTTAAAGCGTAAAACTCCACACCTACCTCGTCCAGAGGTTGTGAAGCTCAGAGTTATTTATCTTTCTAGAACAATAATAAGTACTAGGAGCTGACTGAGAAAGAAACGGCAAGTATAAAGGTAGTGTCTTAGTTCTAATTCAAAAGAATGAAATTGTGTTGAAGCTTATTACTACATATGAAAGAGTTGACGATAACTTTGAAACAACGGTCTCAGTCAAAACTATACATGTTTTTGGCGAATTGCTATTAAACTAGTTCTCTTTGCTCTTTTAATTTCAGAGGCACCTATTGTCGAAGGAATTGCGCAACGCCACGACAAAACAAAGCATGTTTCAAGTTAGCCTCGCGATTTAAACATGGCGGCGAGATGTGAACACATCAGGTACAGTTATCTTACTTCCTCTTATATTTTTTTGTTTGAGTTTGTACGTAAGTTTTGCCCGTATTAAATGGTCAGGCATGCTAGTGTATACATGTTATCTCAGCGGGTTTTTACACTGGATTTTGCCAAAACTTGAAAAGCGTGGGCTAACAACCTGAACGGACCGAGAAGGCGCGTCATAATTTATGAATTATAAGCATGACGAATGCCAAAATCAAGAGCCGTTTTTTTCATTTGTTCTCAATAACTCATGATATGCGGTCAGTAACGAAGAAATAAACGTGCTGCCCTGTTGGAATATCAAAGAAATTTAAATGTTATCAATTATGAGGCTATATAAAAATTTCTAAGTTTCTTAGCCAAGTTTTTAATTTATTATGCTTCTATTCTTTTAGGTTTGATCCCCCCGTCATCGTAAGGCAGGCAATCCAATATCCGGGGGTAGCCTTCCATTGCAGTGCAACCCTTCCAGACTTCAACATATCAGAGTCCAATGTTCTCAGCATCGCCCTAGCAATGAAAGCCACAAGTTCTTCTTTCTGGTAGTGGTTAGTGCAATTTTTTGTGGGTAGGGTAGGGTGGGTAAATAGCTAAAGCTCTGGATGAACCTTCAATTCGGCAAACGTTCGGCTTACATTCGCTTATCTTCGGATGATTCGGCTTAGATACGTAGTTAGCAGTGGGTGGTTTGGGTTCGGGCCTCCCCTTTTCCTTTCCTGGGTTTCGTAATTCGGCTTTCGGATATTTTTCATTCAATTATTCGGCTCAAAATTTAATGTTCGGTCTTTCTTCGGCTCAGTTTAGGTTTCTTTCGGCAACTGACTTCGGCATGCGCGCACGGCTCCCGCTTAGTGTTTTTCAATTGTTTGAAAATATTATTATTTTCATAGTTTCTTCCAATGACAGCACTATCACTGTTATTGAAAAGAAAACTTCTCCCCTAATGACAGCATTAACACTGTTATTAACGGGGTCTTAATCCGGCTCAAGGTTCACCCAGATGTAAGATTGATTAACAATATAATTACGATAGTTGCAGGTAGCTATGAGACATATAGGCTGTAGTAATATATTGGGGGTCTGGGACAAAGCACACATCCTAGCTCGCTTACAAGTGTTTTTGTAGGCAGCTTCCAAAACAAATCAAGAGAACACTTGACCAACAAGATGCAACCGATGACAAGGTGTCCATCAAACTAGATAGCAATTAGACAGCAAGCGTAGCCTTTCAGTTAGTAAAAATTTCCTGGGGACTTCTCTTGCTTTCAGGCGGCGTTAACAACCAGATAAGTACATGTCTTTTTGCTAGCGTTGCCTTGCGGGACAGGTCTCTTTTAGGAATCCGCTTGCATTGCACTCCGCAGGTGCAGGAAGCTTAGACCGTCTACAAATTGTAGGCGTAGGTAGTCTTCACACCCTGAGGAGCAGTTGGAGCAGTTCATGGAGTCTGGAATCGACAAAACCCAACTTCCAGTAATTTCGAGCAGCTGTACAGACCTCTCTTAAGTTACAAGCTGAGACAATGACAAAGAAGAGCCGATACTTTGCTGAATAGCAAGACAGTTTATAGAGTACATAAGTTAGGTAGATACAACCTCGATAAGCCACGACAATAAGGACACCTGGAACAGCAATACAACATGTGACGCACTGAAATATCGAAAAAAAGATGGCAAAACATTGGTTTTCCGCCGCATCTGAGTTGGTCAAAAACATGATAGCGTAGACAGCGTAGAGAATTATTTTAAAAATTGTATGTACCACACTTGTGAATATTGCCTCGAGTTTGGATGCTTAATTAATAATTTTATCGCCTGATCGATGGATAGTAAAACCGTAAACCGTCTTTCAAGTCTATCTAAAATAACTAAAATAACATTTTCCCTTGTATTCACTGACGTGGTACATGCTACAACAATTACTCACTCTGAGGTCGGTGAATAATTGTTAACTTTTTCAAGACGTACTTTAAGTCTTTAGGAAATACTTAATGCTATTAACAAAATAATAACACGAATATTGTTGTTGTTGTTGTCCTCTTTGCCACGCGAGTGTCACGAAGAAAACGCGTGCGGATGAATGCAGTACGGCATTGGAATACAACGCGCCCTCTTGGCCACAATACTTGTTTCCATCGAGACTCGTCTCTCACTATTGTAAGAAATCATTTTCAGACTTGTTCTTGCGATTACAAAAATGCGAAACAGGCAGTGTGGATGGTAGGGCGGGTTCTGATTCCAATGTCAGACAGCATCGCCTCGCTTCGGTTTCTCCTCGGAGAAATTTTCGATTCGGATCATTTCAGAACACTTCGGTCTACAAAGAGTTTTCGGCTTTCGGCTTTAACCGATAATCTGCACTGCCTTGAGCCTGGTATCGCGTTTTTCTCGATAGCAGGCCATTTTCAAACCCAGCTGTGTGTCCGAGCAGCCCTGAATGTTCTACAAGCAGTGTCAATTGTTGCTGACACAAGAACATTCTTGGTTACTCTGAACACTTCAAAAAAGTAGGAGCGCAACCCCTCATGGATTACTTTAAGTCCTGTGGAATAACGTAAGTTGATGTACCTAGAAGTATTGTAATAGTCTTGAGAAAATTGTAAGCATAATAGATACCGAACTGTTTCAACGCACCTTTAAAACTATTTTTTATCAACTGCTTCTCATTTACAGAATATATTTTGCATAATATCTGCTTAGAAGGCTTTATAGTTTAATGTTGGAGCTCATTTTGGGAGGAGAAGCTACCGGTAAAAGATACAAGACTTTGGAAATAAAATTTGCTTTTGAGAAACTAGTGTGCTCTGCATTTTGTTTGTTTTTATTATCTGAAAAAATAACTTAAACTAGATCAAACTAACATTTATTTTCAGGGTTCCTCACTCATCATATAAGTAGTCCTATATACTTAAGCGCCTCTCTTAGTTTACCTGTTCGTAAACAGCTCTACATTTTTCGCAACAGTGATAAGTTGCGAATTGGTCCATTTTCGGGGACATCTACGTTTAAATCATTTGGCTGTCGCATGGCCAATCAGCCTCGTTGCCGTTTTTGGGAGCAGAATCGTTGTTGTAACAGACTTAGAATAAAACTACTTTTTTGGGAAACGGTGTGCTTCTCTTTGTTTTGTGTGTTTCTTTTGCCTAGATAAATAAATAACTCGGAGCTTTTTTTACAGGGTTGCGAGTTGACCGCAACACAAATTTCCCAGTGTTAGCTCCAACCTCGTTCCCTGGGTCTCTCTTCTTCTCCAACCATCTCTCGCTCCCGGGTGCGGTGAAGAAGAAAGACCATGGGAACGAGGTGGTCTTGGTTCACTTCAAGAGATTATCAAGGTACTTACGTTGATAATCTGTTACTTAACGTCGGCGTTCTTCGAAAAAATGTTCTGCACAATATGGTCTGTCCATTTTCACAGAATGTAAGAATAAAATTCACTTTTGAGAAATGTTGTTTTGTGTTTTTATTTATCTAATTTCTTTGTCTGGATGCATGTATAACTAGCTCAAAGGTATGTTTGGGTATTGTCATGCTGCAACACGAATTAATGTGCTTTGCATGTGGTTGCTACCTCTTGTTGTCACGAGATCAGCAAACCTTTGTTTTGGCTCGGTACTTATCCGTTTTTCGGCGACGTCTTCGTTCAAATCGTATCTGCGATTATCTCTTTTGGCGCTCACTCTCATGAGCGAAAACGACTTGACTTGTATAACACAGAATTTAGGAATAAAAATTGTTTTAGGAAACGTTGCGTGCTTTGTTTTTATTTTGAGTTTGTGTGTTGCTTCTGTCTCAATAAATTACCAGCGATGCATGTAGTTAACTGATTGTCCGAACATGTCTCTAATGCTCTGTATCTGATTCGTGGCTCTTGTAATTTCAAAAAATAAAAATAAACATATACGTTTTACAAAAAGTCTGCTTTGACAGAGTTGGTGTCATTTTATTTTGAATACTATAAATAACTTAATGCAATTCTATAGTCCTTTTTTTCAAGAATTTGAAAATAAAAATCATTTTTGAGAACTATGCGTGCTTTGTCCTTATTTTATGTGTTAATTTTGTCTGAATAAATCAACTGCGACGTTCTCAGATAACTACCGAATATCTCTCTTACTATCCGATGCGACCTTTGTGTAACTTCATGGTACTTCTAATTTGAGAATAAAAGATACATTTTGCAATCGGTCTGCTGTGTTATATTGTGTGTCATGTAGTCTTGGATACCATACATATTTTCTAAGTTTCAGGAATTTTTCACTGCTACATCACAATTTTAATGATTCGACTTCTTTTTCTAAACCAACAGATTCTCTCAGTTCTGGCTTTCGATATCTCAAAATATTTAACCGTTTGAAGAATTTATAGCGAACGTCCATTTTCGGGGACGCAGTGCTTGTGTTCAATTGCATCCGAAGAGAATCCAAAGTGAATTGTCGTCCACTTGCTTGGACGCAGTACAGTACGATGAATTACGTCCGAAGAGAACGTCTGACTGGGAAGTGAATTGTGCTTCATTTTCGAGGACGCAGTATTTAGTTTGAATTGCAATCGAAGAGAACTTCTGAGCTCGAAGTGAATTGTCGTCCACTTTCGGGGACGCACTGCAGTACGTTGAATTGCATCAGAAGGAAACATCTGAAAACGAAGTGAATCATCGTCCATTTTCGGGGACGCACTACTTATGGGTTGACTTGCATTCGAAGAGAACGACTGAACCCGATGTGAATTGTCGTCCATTTTCGGGGATGCGTTGAATTACATCTGAAGAGAACGCGTTAACCAGAAGTTAATGATTGTCTATTTTCGGGGATGGACTTGAACGAATTTTGTAAACTTTAACTTCCTGTTTATTTTTCTACAGGTTTCGTCGGCGTAATACTCGTCAGCGCGAGTACAAACGAGGTTTTCGTTGCGTTGCTTCAGCTAAAGATGGACGATTCTTCGAAAACATTTTTTGCAGAGTGAAAAGAGGCGAGCTCGCACCATTAAAATCTGAGGTAAGTTTCTACAAGCTGGTGTCTCATACTCCATTATCTTACAATCTTGATTTATTTTTTCGAAGTATAGGTAGAAACAACGCGCTACTATCTGCAAACTCCATTTCAATAAAGTGACTTGACGTTAAAATCTGAGGTAAGTTTCTACAAGCTGGTGTCTCATACTCCGTTATCTTGCAATCTTGATTTATTTTTTTCGAAATATAGGTAGAAACAACGCGCTGCTATCTGTAAACTCTCCATTTCAATAAAGTGACGTTTAAGGTAAGCCGATTGGTAGGTATTGCTCTGTAGTTAAACTTACTTGGATGTTTTAGTGATTTATTTATTCATATGTTCATTCAATAAGGTGGTTTTTAATAAAGAATCTCCATAAGCGCCTAATGGCGCTTTGAAAACAAAAGATACATTGCTTGGCAACTGGAAGAGTAACAGATGATCTAGATGATAGAAAATATCAATGCAAGTGAAGGTTAACGACTTGTCAGTAATACTTTCATTATTGATGATTGACTCGCTTCTTAAGTCTATACAGGTTTTTTCAGGTTCTTCTGATTCTGCCAAGGTCATACGCCGGTATGAAAGATAGAGCTTTCTACAGTGATCGCGAGTACAAACAGGGGACGTCGGCTACATATCTGTACAGGTTGAAACTGGAGTGATTAACGCGTCTTAAACAAACAGGTGAGAGGAGTAAAGAAAGTATAGGTGATCTGAAGGATGATAACTTCATGTTCTATCTAAAAGGAAATGCAATGTAAAGCACTCGGTTGCATGATTAGAAAACATTAAAAGAAGACTAACAAATTTAAAAATGTTTTTTAGATGGGTCACCAAATTCCCAACCGCGGTAACGTTGAAACAATATGTGAGAGAATGGCCAAGAAGAATTCATTGTTTTAGATGAAAGAGTGAAATCTCTTCGGTCTGAGATTAAACTTAATGGTCTCGGTCCAACATGATCTAGAGCCATTAGAAATTTCGTCTTAGAGAAGATTGCAACAAATTGTGCTGAGGATTAATTGATTAAACTGTGAGAATTTCAGATATCGTAGTAATCTCTAGCTAGTGCTATTTCTGAAAGTATCTTCTAATGGTCCTACAAAGTTGTGAAGGAACACAGGATGCCACCACACAATTGACAGAAAAGGTGCATCAGACCCAGACTCCTGAGCCGCAGAGTACTGGACAGGGAAGTTTCAGTTTATTTAGACAACGAGACCTCCTTTGTAGGGACCAACATTACCTGTTCGGCAGGTAAACCAGCATAGAACTGAGTGCAGTATCCTTTTAATTTTTGTTCAGTTTAAAGGCACAAATGTCAGACTAAAAGGAACGACCTTTTGTTCTAGTGCAGAGGAGCGAACGGCAGCACAGGTATAGTTTGTGTTTTGCCTTCGTTAATGCATGACCAGCTGTAACAGGAGACTCTGAGGGGGTTTTATGGGCTTATTTTTGGCAAATCTTTATGGTTAACTGGTCGATATTTAAATTTTCTAATCAGTATATATTATTTTAGACAAACAAAAACTCAGCTTTAATCGGTTGCCTTTCTCGACTCCTTCCTCAGAGTTTATTCGCGTTTTCTTTCTTCCTTTCCACGAGTGTGCTATGAACTGGTCGTATAATGGCATTTGTGCATATTCTATTAGGGCCCTGTGTCTTGTACGCCTGCTACTAAGATAATGTACTGACTTGAGTTGAGTAGTTGGGTAGTGCAATTTATACTTTTCAGTTTGGCACGTAATCAGCGTCATACCAGCCAAAATTCTAGTCTAGTCTTTACAACGCTCGACCTGGATACGTCCTATCACTGATTGAAGATTCAACTGTACAACTGGTCAATACAAATATCCACGCCAAGTCAGGCCTCCAGGTCTCCGTTCAGAGGACCCTCTGCCTCGCTGCCAGATCCGATAGGCCTGCTGGTCGTTCCTGCTTCTCAGGCTGCCATAGAAAGCCTTCACTTCAAAAACGACACCTGTCAGTGAAGCCAGGTGAGTTTGTGCATGCACCATTTCAAATTTTACAAAAAATAATACTAGGGTCTCTAAATTATTTCGAAGCCTTTCACCTTTTATTTTCAGCTGAGGGAGCGGTGCGTCAAGTCGTCCATACTCGCTACATCAGTACAGTTATTCCCCCTGCGTTAACTCAAACATTTGACTTTCTGCCTTGTCAAAGCAGCAACAGAAAATGAAGTCTGCCATGGACCTATGCAGCCAATGCCTCCGTTCTCCAGCCAAATGCAGCTTCATTGTACGGTGGTAGGTTTCTTTTTCAAGGCCACTGCAACCTGTTCTTCGGCCATGTACACTTCAGATGATCATCCAACTATCCAACACAAGCAGAGCTAAACTATGAACAAATAAATAAATCGTACCTATTGATATTTTTAACTATGATCAGGCATGCGGGTTGGGATGTATTTTTAATTATGCAGGTCAAGGAAGCGACATCAATGTTCTCAAACAATGAAAATGCTCTACAATGACCCATTCCCTCTGTTAGACATACCTGGAGGAAATCATGACTGGATAGTTTTGATGAACACAACTAGTATGATTCCCTGCAGACGCGTCTCGTGGAGGGAATTGTAAATGAGATATGATTGGATCCTAACCGGCACATTTCTAATACTTTGTAGACACGTATGGTAACCATACATGAGTATTTTTGTATAATAAGGGATGGCGGATGGTCAAGACATGTTCTGAAAATTTGTAAGCGTGTGAAGACTATGCCCTATTCAAGAGAACTTTTACTCGCTGTTTGCGGACAATGTATTGAGATGTGTTGAGAAAAAAGATCTGCTGTACGACCGGTACGGTAAAGAGTGGAGATAGCGTCCTGATTCTGGCATTGATCATTCGCCTCCTTTACATTTGGTATAGGTCAGTTTTTGAAGAATGTGCTATAGAGGTACAGTTTATTATTCCCTACATCGTTGTTTCGTTGTTTCCGCCTTTGTTTGAGTCTAATCATTTGCACTAGCTATTAGATTTTGTTAAACCAGTGAAATCTTGCCGAATCTTACTTATTGAACAGATTTAAAATTAGCACCATTATTACATAATACTCAGTAACTACGAAATAATTCACATAACAACGCGAGACACATCACACAGTGGAAGAACAAGACGGTAAATGTAAGTGAACATAACTAGTTCTTTGAAACAAAGTTTGAGGATTTCGAACCTAACCACATAACAAATATTCAAAGACATGCAGGATGAAACATGGCCATAAAAATTTGATTGTATCACACAAATATATAAGTTCTTGTGGTGCTGTTCGCAGTGACCGTTGGTGGTGGAAGTGGTTTGGTGTCGATGGCGGTGGTGGGCGAGTGTTGGTGGCTGGTGGACGATGTTGTGTGGCGGCAGGGGTGGTGGTGGTGGCTGGTGGTGGGGGTGGTGGCGGCGGCGACGGTGGGGCTGGTTGGTGATGTTATGTGGTGACGAGGGGGGTGGTGGTGGATCGTGTTGGATGGTGGTGGTTGCTTGTGGCGGCGGCGGTGAGGTTGGTGGTGGCTGATGGTGGTGGTGGTGGTGGGGTTTGTGGGTAATATTGCTTCGTCGCTTCTGGTGGAAGTAGCTGTGATTATATTTGTGATAATTTTGGTTGTAAGCAATCTAAGGTCAATAATAAATAATGTACATAATGATTCATTAACAGAAAGACAAGGAATTAAATTTTAAAAATAAAAGAATTATTTGAATACTGAAAGAATAACTTATGTTATAATGAACCACTTAAGATGTACGGATATAATAAAAACGAAAGATACTATAAATGACCTGACTATATAAAGAATATTTATTTTAATACGCAAAGAAGATAAAAGGAAACATGAAACACAGAAGGCGAAAAAGTATAGCTGTACCTTAAAAAGACGATCATAACTGACACAAGTTCAATCAAACACTCGCAAAAAATGACAAACTGTCTGGAGAAAGAAGGACGAAATTAACGTTGAAATATACTGAAAGGTCTAGAACTAAATATATTTAAACCTTGTAGGGCTACGAAGGTAACAAATGTGATTATCATCCACCGACCGCGGGATCGGGGTTGCAAACTGGATGGGTATCGGTCTTATTAGATCTTAACAATTCAGATTGATCGCAACTAGGTCGTTGACAAGACCGTTATTTTCCTAAAGAGTTCCCGTGCAATCTCGATATAACAGACTTGCTTTACATCTCCATTGTTATTAAAGTTCTATTATATTAACCCAATCATGTAATGCCTAAAAATAAAGCGTTCGGATTGATGGAATTTAGTTATTGATTCTGTTGCTCTCTTGATAAGGAAATAAGTAGGCGTATTTGATAGCCTTGCAAGATACCTTTATTATGATATTAGCTCTATAACTTTAACTTATTCCAATGCTTAGAAAATACTAGACAAGCAATAAAGCCTTCTAATTCAGTGTGGATTTTACTGAGGTGTTGACGTCGTTGCCGTCTTGAACGCGTAAACATTAGACTTTTGATTAATAACAAACTTTTCTAGTACAGATCACTTAACCCAGTCCAATCCTTAGGAAATATTACACAATAAATAAAGCGTTTTGATTTGTGGACTTACCCCGTTTTTGTCTTGCTCGCGTAATAGTTGGCACATTTGATTAATGACAGACTTATTACAGATCTCTTTATTAACCCAGTCCAAACCTTAGACAATATTAGACAACCAATAAAGCGTTCTTATTCGCGGATTTTAGTTATTAACTTATTTTGCTGTCTCAATCGTGTAATAAATAGGCATACATTTGTACGACATTAAACAGAAGACCGTATTATCGGTATTGGACTGGGACTAGCCTTCAGTGGAGGCTCGTGCGGGGGAGGGATAAATAAGAGATAAATGTCATTTGCATTTGAAAAGATTCCCTGAGTTGCAAGCTAGTTCCATTCCAATACTGAGAATACGAATTTTAATAAAATTTGCACTGCTTGTTGTGTTGTGTGGTTGTTCTGTCATAAAAGCTTGCTCAAGAGTAGTGCTGAGGGACCGAACTAAAAGGGAAATGAAACGGGAGAGAAAGAGGTTGAACGCGACAGCGAAAAAGAGTAAAGGTTTGAAGTAAAGGAGACGACCTTTTTTAACAACTTGGTAGACCGCTATAAAGTGTTGTTGTACTATGCGCCGATAAAATGTCAAAAAAACAGATGTTTCGCACCTGCTCGTACCTCTTCATCAGTGATTTTGATGTTACTGAAATTAAGATGTTTGTGAGTATACATATCTTTCAAAACAAAACAATTAAAAGTGGTCAGAACGTTTGCGTTATTCATGAAACAAAAAAATATGCAAGAAACTTTCAATGTTTTATGATGAAGAGACCGCAGCCTGGAAACGTCTGGTTTTTTCACGCTTTATCCACGGAAAACACAAGAACATTGATATTTTTGACATACAGCTGTTTCGACAAAGGTTGTAATAGCGTAGGCAACAATGCCAATTGGTATTAGTATAGGAAATAGCACGGTTTCTAGGGGTATTTGGGATAAATACCGCGAGTGATATTTCAAAATTCACCAAAA